>ENA-OOXM01000270-OOXM01000270.1-human-gut-metagenome-genome-assembly--contig:-NODE-270-length-49179-cov-12.437688_pt1 | contig 49179 bp, 59 predicted proteins | sample MGYA00241589_ERZ501347 | MGnify/ENA primary metagenome ERZ501347 (study PRJEB25962, sample SAMEA2042832) | human gut metagenome | biome: human gut; feature: human-associated habitat; material: faeces...
AATAGAAAAAGTTCTATTTTTTATCATTTAGGGCTTGACTATAACTAGCTGGTCTTATAAAATTGTAAGCATTTTCCAAATCAAGCAGCTTTGTTCTGTCACTTAATCTTCCATATCGTGAAACACAATATGATTCCAACGATCCTTTGGAAGATTCATATTCCTCATTTAATATATACAGGACCTTAAAGTTTTCGGAAAATTGAAGTGCACACGGCTCCTCATGATATATTCACTTAATCTCCATATACGCTAATATATATTTTAGGTTTTTCAAGTGGATAACATTATAGTATCTGCGTATAATTGTATTACTACAATTACTCCATGACTCGCTACTGGTGATTCATGCTTAAACCTTTCCAGATAGGATTTCCACCTATTAAATTACACGGCCTTGCTAAGCCGCACCGCAATCCTGTTTTCGTTCTTCCTCACTTATATTTTTTTGTCGCTCTGCATCTTCCCCATTATTCTCTATGAATTCGCTGCATATACTGCACACCAGACAAGAGCCAAAATATATTTTTGCTTCTAGTACATCATTATGGTAATTCACCTTTTCCTGTTCGGTTCCCTTGTTATAATGACGTTCCAGGCACTTTTCATTGATCTTCCTGTTTCCAGAATAAAGCTGGGTTCCATCTATTATGATAATCCAGTCCTTCCTGAATTTCGCATCATCAAAGCTTTTTCTTCGGATCATCTGATATACCATGTCTTGAATTATTTTTTGTAATTCATCAGAATTCAAACGTTTCAGATATTCTTTTTCGGTTACATGATGTGGTAAGTATCCATCCAAATTCTCTCCCATAAAGGTTGCAATATTATCAACAATCTGCTGATTGTTAAATTTATCTGTCATATCTTGCATATTCGTAATACCAGCGATCCCTTTATAATAGATCTGTCCCAACATAGTCCGATTGGTAAATGTGATATAACTCTGATGCCTTGGCTCATCTGTCTGGCCAAACCTGTCAAATAAATCAGGGCAATACCTTCTCTGCACCTTATTACATGTTTCAATTGGATTCTTTTCAAGGGCTCTCATAGCTCTGTCTTCTTTTCTTCCCATCTTACACCTCTCTGTGAAATCTTCTATTATACATTTTTTTCATAGAAAAGTTTGTTTTTAATGATAAATTATTGCGAATTATTTTTAACTTTCAGTACTGTCTATTTCTTGTACTCAATTTTTATTTTATGGATAATATTTACTTTTCAATGTTATAATCACTCAGGATTCCGAGAGATTATTAACTTACATTATTTTTATTCCAAACTGTACTTTAGAAATCTATTGAACCGCAGTCATAGCATATGCAAATGGCATTGTGTTTTTCCAAACATATTGTTTCGGATGGCTTAAATCATAAACCTCTATTGCTCCTTTAGATTCCAAATATTCCTCTATTAACACAATAATGTACTTTTCATCTTCCGTAATAGTAAACAATCTAGGCCATCCGCCACAATTAATATGTCTGTTTACCGTCAGCTTTCCATTTTGAGGATTCACTAAATATTCCACAATGCTATTATATCCTCTGTTTCCTGCATATAACTTATTTCCACTACTATTTAATTTTATATCTGATGCACAGCGTATTCCAGTATAGTCAATTGGTAATGTAGAGATTGCTTGTTTTAATTTCAAGGGTTCTTCTTCATTCAGAAAATCATAGACATTTATCATACTTGTCAATTCATTAATCACATAAATTATCCGTTGTTTATTTGCAATACATAAATGTCTTGGTCCGCTTCCGGGAATTACATGATTTTCTATTGTTCTGCCAATGCTGTCATCCTTTTCTAATAAAATCTGCCATATACAGTCACTCCCTAGATCCGGCACAAAAAGTATATTGTTCTTGTAGATTAATATACTATGTGGGTGTGATTTTTCCTGCCTCTCCAATACTGGTCCGCTTCCCTCAAGCTTAAAGTATTGTATTCCTTTTTTCGGAATTCCTTTGAAATCCAATTCAATAAGTGCAAACTGACTTCCAAGATAATCTGACAAATAGGCTTTTCTCATAGTTGGATCTATGTAAATATATGATGCTGAATGAACCTTAATCCTTCTCTGATAAATTTGGTGTATTTTAGTCTGATAATAATCATATGTTATCAAAATGCATTCATCTTCTTTTTCCGATCCAATAACTGCATATACTTTTTTATCTACACTATTATGGGCTATAAACTGCACCCCCTGCGGCAACTTGTCGCATAGCTGTACTTCGCCATTCTTACTTTCCGAATCAAATGTTATCCTATTTAAACAAGATTCTGCACTTTGATTATTTGCCACATAAAAAGAATACTTCATAATCCCACCTTATTATTGCATCTATTAAAAAATTCCACATTGTTTAGTAAAATCATATCTCACGATATGAAGTCCTTTCCAGAACCGTACGTGCGGCTTTTCCGCATACGGCTCTTCATAATAACGTTTACAGTTGCATGCTACGCATAGAGATTGAAATATCTCTTGGGATAAGCCAGCGGATAGTATTCTAGCATCTGCTTAAACCCCTCCCAGTTGTAGCTTTTCTTCTGCCTTCTGCGGTTCATCCAACGAAATAGTAGTTTCTTAATTTCATAATGAAATTTGCATAGCATCGGTACATTATAGGTAAGTCCGTAATAACGATAGTACCCGATTAACTTTCTGTTAAGTGCTGCCATTGTCTGTTGTGACTTTTCAGCCAGTTCTTCATCTCCTTAAGCTTCGTACGAAATCGTTTCCTGTTCATCCTTGGCTTTACACAAAATTTTCCTGCCTGGTTTTCACCGCAATAGAATGTAAATCCTAAGAAGTCAAAGGTTTCGGGTTTCCCCTCACCTCTTCTCATTTTCCTTCCTTTTGCATATCTGCCAAATTCCAGAAGTCTGCTTTTACTCGTCTCTACCAGTCCGTATTTATTTAATCGAATCTGCATCTCTTTATAGTATTGCTCTGCTTCCCACTTATGCTCAAATCCTTCCAGAAAATCACAGGCTCTCTCCAGTTGACTAACTGGTCATTGTGAAACATGATTGGCCCTCGGACCCCGCCAAAGTCATAATACACTCGCGGTACCGCATATCATGATGTTGTCTTCCGCTTGGATAAAGAACGTCGACCTTTGAGGCTTTGTAAAGCTTCGAGGCTCAATAGCATTGCAACCCTGCTTCCTGATTGTCTACGCTTAGCCCTGCCTGTTACCAGACAGCACTCAAGACTCGCTAACGGTGACTCGCTAGGTCTTACCGTATGGGATTTCCACCCATGAAACCAATCGCCCTTTTCTGGACGCGCTCATCCCTTTACTGCGCCCGCCACTAATCCGCTTGTAATATATTTTTGGGCCAATATGTAAATAATAATGACAGGGAGAATGCAAAGTGAAAGTCCCGCAATAAAGTAATTCCACTGTATATTGGAAACACTTTTGAAAATATAAAGATTAAGAATCAACGTCCTCTTTGCCGCATTACTTATTAAAATTGATGGTAATAAGTAATCACTCCACGTCCATAAGAAAAACAGCGTTCCTACTGTTATTGTACATGGTTTTAACAGTGGAAAAACAATTTGAAATATGATTTGTCCTAATCCACATCCATCAATGACTGCAGCTTCTTCCAATTCTGCCGGAATCCCTTTCAAGAATCCTACGTATGTCATAATTCCAAATGCACAATGAAATCCCACATACAAAATAATCAATCCAAAATATGTATTGTTAATATGAAACTTTGAGGCAATTATTGCAATAGCGACAATTACCGTATGCATCGGAACAATCTGCCCCATTACGAACATTAGGTACAACCCGCTTGACAATTTTCCTTTTAAATGCGATATTCCATAAGCCGCCAGATAGGAAACCAGTACTCCGGTAAATACAGTACCCAGAGTAATAATCGCTGTATTAACACCGGCTCTCCAAAAGTCCATTAAATCAAATGCAGTTTGAAAATTTTCTAACATAAAATTTTTAGGTAATGCCCAGAAGTTTCCCTGAATTTCTTTTAATGGTTTGAATGCATTCACAAACACCATAATAACTGGTATCACATATATAAAGGCACAGACTAATAAACAAATGCTTTTAGATATAGATATTTTCTCTTCGTCCCTGGATTTTTTTCTCATAACTGCACCTCTTTCTTACGAGTACATCTTAACTGAATTAGTGCTACTATCATAACAAGTATAAATAATACAATAGATTTTGCAGATGCATACCCGGTTCTAAACGAAGTAAACGCTGTATCATAAATATTTAATGCAACAGTTGCTGTGCTCCTGCTCGGTCCCCCTGAAGTAAGAGCAAATGGGATATCAAATGCTTTAAATGCACCTGCAATTGATACAAATAGGCATACTGTAATTGTTGGCATCATCATTGGAATCACTACATATAAAACTTTCTGTAGTCTATTACATCCCTCAAGTTCCGCCGCTTCAATCAACTCTTGTGATACCGACTGCATACCAGCGACATAAATTATCATTATAAATCCCATTCCCTGCCATATGGTAACAATAAATACAGATACAGCTGCCATTGACGGAGTTCCAAACCAGCTAAGAGATGCCAACTTTTCGAAACCGATTTTTTTAGCTAATATCGGTATTCCCTGTATGAAAATAAAGCTCCATACAAATGAAACCATTATTCCATTAATAATATTAGGAATAAAAAATCCCGCTCTGGATAGTCCTTTGGCAAAAATTTTTCCCTGTAAAAAATATGCAACCATAAAAGCTAAAATGTTACTTCCTAAAACAGTTACTACCGCCAATTTGAGTGTAAAAAACATTGCATCCCGGAATGCCTCTTCTTTAAACAAGCGAATATAATTTTCTATTCCGTTAAACTGTTTTGTTCCCTCTAATATATTCCAGTTAAAAAATGATGCTGGAAGCGTTACACCTATCAGAGGATACAATACACTTAATGTATAGAACACAATTGCAGGTAAACAAAGCAGAATATAAAATTTTTTATTTTTCTTATAGATAATCGATGACATTTTATCCTTTCCTCTTTGTGATAACTAATTCTATAACGTTATTTTTATATAAAAAGGTCAGTCAATATCCCCTTTGTGTCTATACGAACATATTGACTGACCAAACGGTTACAACTTTATAATAAATTCACTTTACTGTCCATTTAAAAGGTCGTCATACCTGGTATCCATCTCTTCAATTACTTCCTCCTCTGTCATTGTGCCGGCAAAATATCCCTGTATTGATTCCCCAATAATTGTTTGTGCACCAGCTTTTAATCTCTGATAAATCCATGGACGAATTTTTCCTTCATCCATATATTTGTTATAAGATGTTAAATAAGGTGCGGTAAAGCTTGTTTCAAAAGGAACTCCTGGAACAGATGCCCCTATTGTATCTCCTATATAAGAATTCCATGAACCAGATTCTTCACTACTAATTGCATCTAATACTTTTAATGCTGCATCTACATTCGGTGAATCTGCATTTACAGCAACTACGCAGCCAACATCGACATCAAGTTTTGCATCTTCCGGATCATCTGTTACTGGTACTGCAAATACTCCCATCTGTGCATCAGGATTTACATCATTTAATGTTGATAATGACCACTCACCTGAAAGCAGCATTGCCGCGTCGCCAGACACAAATGTATTGTATCCTGCACTGTAATCAGCATCCATGTAATTATCTCCGGAATATTTCTTTAAAATATCACAGAAATGGAATATAAAATCTTTATTTGCGACATCAAAACTGCCCTCTTCCGTCTGCATTGACTCAATCCACTCTGTAGAATCATCATTTACAGCTGCACCAAGCAGACAAGAAAAAACATGATTTAAAGCTTCTGTATCTTTGTATGTTGCTGCAATCGGTGTATAACCCGCTGCTTGCAGCTTTTCACACACTTCCTCAAACTCATCAATTGTTTTAGGAACTTCTGTAATGCCTGCTTTTTCAAAATATTCTACATTATAAAACATTCCCATAAAGTCCTGTGCTAACGGATATGCATAAATTTTACCCTCATATGTAATTGAATTTTTTGTATTCGAATAGATTTTATCTACAAATGGCTGATCACTAAGATCAACAATTTTTCCATTCTTTGCAAACTGTTCTACCTGTGAATACGGTGTAAGAACAAACATGTCTGGTAAATCATTCGCTGCTGTTTTAGCACCTAAGTAAGTGTTATAATCCCCTGTTTGCATTTCAAAGGTCAAATTAACTTCATCCTGAGATTCGTTGAAATAATTTGTTGCCTTCTTGTAGTCATCTGCATTATTTCCATTCCACATTACAAAAGTTACATCTTTTTTTGCATTTGAACTCTGGTTTTCCTTTTTTTCTGTTCCAACTGTTTCATTTGTTCCACTTGAGCAGCCAGCCAAAAGTATCATCACTGAAATACCCAATGCCACTGTTGATGTTACTAATTTTTTCTTCATCATGTAAAATTCCTCCTAGTATATTTAATAATTAGGCATTTGTTAAATGCCTTCAACCCATTGATTTTACTGGGTTTTTGTGATAAGTTTTAGAATGAAAATCGACAAGAGGTTATAAAGCCTCTGCCGATTTTCTTTTTTTATAGGAAACAGCAGAAAAGAAGAGCGTGCAGAGCGTAAAAACTCTGACACGCTTATTTTTTTACCATAAAAGCAAATGAGGACGGAAAGGAGCATAGAACATGGCGAAACGAAAGTACAAGCGTCTGCATTACGAGGACAGGCAGACCATAGAGGCTATGAGTAAGCAGGGCAGCAGTGTAAGTGATATTGCAGAGGCACTGGGAACGCATAGGGACACAATTTATAGGGAGTTCAAACGCTGCAACGCCACACTGAAAACCTACACGGCGGCAGCAGGGCAGCAGGCGTTATAAACAAGAATAACAAAAGAGAGGTAAGACACATGAAAAAAGTAGATTTTAATAAATTGCAGGCAGGCGACTTAGTAGAAGTGCCACGCACACAGTTTGCACCTATGCGTAGAGGCTGGAATGGCTGGTTATTCAGTGAGGCAGTAGTAATAAGAAAGGGCGTAGGAAGAAAAAGCAAAAAGAATGTAGTCGTAGTGGAAATGAGAACACCAGCAGGAAAGAACAGCTACGGGACTATAGAGGCTACATTTTACGCAGAGAATGTTTTTACTACGCCAGCAGCAAAGAACGCAAGAAACATTTTGAAGAAATACGGAATAGAGGACGCAGAGAGCTTTTACAAATTCATTGAGCGGGACGACGTAACGGGCTGCGATTGGATAAGGTTTTTAATAGAAAAAGGCTTTTTATTTAATGAGTAGGCGGCAGCAGCCGCCACGAGTGCCGTTAGTTCAGTTGGTTAGAGCAGCCACCTCATAAGCGGCAAGTTGTGGGTTCAAATCCCACACGGCACATTGCGTAGCAGGCATGGCGAGCCTGCGGCAGAGGGTAGCAGGCTAATAGCTGCAATCTGTATACCGTGGAAAAATAGCGGCGGTCATACCAGCCAGAAAGTATGTGGACGGTCAACAGGTTTTCAGTTGCTTTTTAATGCGAAAAGCAGCCCGCACGGTAAAACCAAACGCCAGAACAGGAGAGCGGCACACATGGAAAGACAGAGAGCGCCGCCAAAAGGAAGAGAGGCAAAGAATGGCAGCAGAGGCATTGATAGTAGAGGACGCATACCAGAAAGGCTATGCAGATGCAATGGCAGATATGCGCAAAAAAAAGGAACAGAGGCGGCAGCGGGAGCAGGCAAAGAAAGCCCGCCGCTGGTATTTCATTAAACAGAAAGCCTGCGGGCTTGCAATGCTTGCAATTACCGTGCTGGCAGTATGGGCGACAGAGGGCGACATAACGATAGCATTTATTACAGTACCGCTGGGGCTTACGTGCATTTTCAGTAAAGAAATGCTGATTATGAATGATTACTATTTTACTACGAAAGAAAGGAAAAAGAACCATGATACAGATTTTAGAATTGTTCGGCGGGATAGGTAGCCCACGTTGCGCATTGCGCAATATTGGCATACCAGTAAAAGCCATTGATTACGTGGAAATAGACGAAAAGGCGGTACGTTCATACAATGCAATGTTTGCCGACGAGCTGCCATACAAAACGCAGAGCGTTGTAGGGTGGAATTTAAAACCAGACATTTTAATACACGGTAGCCCTTGCCAAGATTTTAGCATTGCTGGGCATCAAGGAAAGGCAAAAGCAGAGGACGGGCGCATAAACAGAGGAAAGGGAGCAGATAAAGGGAGCGGAACACGTAGCAGTTTAATGTGGGAAACGATACACATTATAGAGCAAATGGGAGAGTGGAAACCACAATACGTTATTTGGGAAAACGTGAAAAATGTTTTAAGCAAGTATATGAGAGTGAATTTTAATCGTTATTTGGCTGAAATGGAGCGGCTGGGCTACAGCAATAATTTTGAGATACTGGACGCAAGGGACTTTGGTTTACCGCAAGCGAGAGAAAGAGTTTTTACAGTTTCTGTACTGGGGAAAGAAAAATTCATATTTGACGATTTAATAAAAACGCCCATGCAGGATATAAATAAACTTCTTTTGCAAGATGCGCCGCCAGTATATGACGTAACACAGCCGAGCGTATTAGAGGCAATCGGACAAAAAGGGATAAGAAGAGCCACAGTAATAGAAGATTATGCTTTTACGATTACTGCAAGGCAGGACAGAACACCAGCACAGGTAATAGACATGGGAAACGGGCGCTATAGGTATCTAACAGAATTAGAGTGCTGGCGCTTACAGGGCTACAGCGACGCTGATTTTGAGGCGGCGGCAGCGGTGCATAAAAGAAACGGGCGCTATACAATGCCGCTTTATAAACAGGCGGGCAATAGCATACCAGTACCGATATTTGAGAGCATATTTAGAAAGATACTATTAGGAGAAACAGAGGAAAGGCAGAGAGGGGGCGAGTAAGTGAGAAAGGCAAGCTATAAAATCAGAGAAACAAAAAATATGCGGCATTTTACATATTCTGGAAATCTGGAAGATGCAATAGAAAAAGCGGAAAGGGATTTGCAGAAAGAGAAAGAAAATAAGGAAATTGCGCAATGGTATTGGCTGTATGAAAAAGCCAAAAAAGCTATTAGCGCACATAACAAGAAAATTGCCAACATTGAGGCGTTTATACGGTGTGCAGAGGAAGAGCAGGAAAAGCAGAAAGGTAAAAAGGATAATGAAACGACAGGCAGTTAAGAAACTGATACAGTGCGCAGCCGTTATAGCGGCAGGCGTGCTGGCAATCATTTTGTTTATGCTGGCTATCTGGTACAGAGGAAAGAACAGCGAGCCAGTAACAGACGAACAGGTAGCAGCGCAGATGCAGCAGGCAGAGCCGCTGGTTATTGAAACACCAGAGGCAGCCACAGAGGGCAGTATAAGAGTATACGACTATGACGGCTGCTGTATTTATTCCTACTACGGCAAAATTCGGATAAACAGCGACGGTAAGGACGGCAAGGAAATTGACGTAGAGGCATTAGGCTATTTAGAGGGCTACCAAGAACATAAAGAGGAAAGCGGGGCGGGAGAATGAGCCACAGATATTACAGCCCTTTACGCCCGTTATCACTGGGAACATTTCCAAAGCCGCAGGGAAACGAGATTTTACATATAGAAAATTTTGAGGAACGGCAGAACGTACCAGAGATAGCACGGCAGGCGTGGGGATACATTGAGTATAAAGAGGCGCTTACAGAAATAGAGGCGGCAGCTTATGAGCTGATACCGTCAAACTGCATTTCTGAAATGGAAAACTTAGAGGCAAGGAGATAAAGACAATGAGCGAGGTATATATACGCAGCCAGAATAAAGAAAAGCTGTATAGACTGGGCGGTAATTACGCCTGCGTAGAGTATGGAGAGTACGAGGACATAAAGAAAAAGAGAGGCGGCGCAGAGGCAGACAAAAAGCGCCACGTAATTTGCATAAGTGACGGGTGTTTAGAAGAAATTGGAGAGTATGCCACAAAAGAGCGCTGCTTAGAGGTGCTGGACGAGATACAGAAAGCGTGCGTAAGCTATCTGTTTACGGCTGGCGGTGCAGCCGTAATAAGGGGCGGCATGGACGTACAGCCGTTTGCAGCAGTAATACCGAGGCTGTACGAAATGCCAGAGAAGTAGGAGAGGCAGACAGTGACAGTAAAGGAATTTATAGGCACGCTGGAGAGTTCAGACCGCCTGCGCATTATCGAGGGCAAAGCAGAGGTTTACGTAGGGTATCTGGCAGCGTTCAAACCGTTTGCAGACCATGAGATAAGCGAGGAATACCGAAAATACAGCGGGCATGAGGTAAAGAAGTTTAGAGCAGTGCCGGAGATAACGCACAGACGCTGGAAAGAGCTGGGACTTTTGAAACCATTAGAGCCAGACCAGACAGCACAGTATAAGTTTAGTGATTTGCAGATGTCGCTTTACTACACCATTTACATATAAGAAAGGAAAGGGCAGGAAGTATGACAAAGAAAAAGCCGGATTTTTTACGGGATTTAGATACTGCAATCATGGACGAGCTTACAGGTGGCGGTATCAAGGGAAATGCAGCGGGACTGGTAGGAACGCTTACACAGATTAAGGAAATTAAGCAGCTATGCGGGCTGCCGTTTTGCGGTTATATGGCAAAGTTGGAAACGGTAAGACCAAGCGGCGTGCCGGACGAGGTAACGGTAGTATTTGCAGAGGACGTACCATACAGGGCTTGCAACGGCATAGAATTTGACGTTATGCAGGAATTTGTAGAGGGCAGCAGGCTTTTACTGACAGGTAAGGTGCAGACGCTTAAGGACTTCCAGAGCGGTAGACTGCTGGTATATATTCTGGCAGATTTTGTGGCGGTATCGGAAAAGGCAGTAGAGCAGGACGAGACAGCAGTAAGAGGCGTTATAGCGAATAAGCCAACATACAGAGAAACACCGAGAGGCAAGCGCATTACTGATATTACGGTAAAGGTAAGAAATGAGCTTACAGGCGGCAGCTGCTTTTTACCGTGCATCTGCTGGCAGGAACAGGCAGACGAGGCGGCGCAGTGGCAGCAGGGCGACACTGTAGAGCTGCTGGGACGGTATCAGAGCCGCCAGTATGAAAAGGTGCTTGATACAGCCACAGGAGAAAGAGAACAGCGCACAGCTTATGAGGTATCGGTACGGCTGATTAGAAGAAAGGAAGAGGCAGAAAATGAGTGTTGAACATATCGGCAAGGGCTATGTAAAAATCTGCGTGAGTGAGGAAGAGTTAGAGAACAGCATAGCTGGGCTTAGCCAGTTAAAACCTATTTTGCAAACGCAAGTAATGAAAGGGAACGGAAGAAACACAAAGCAGGGGCTTATTGACGCAGCAGAGCTGGGAAAACATTTTGATACAGCGATAGATGCAATGACTATGCTTTTGGCTGGGTTTAAGGAAGAAAGCGAGGCACAGAATGAAGAGTAAAACAATTTTAGGAGCAGACGGCGCAACAAAAATGCGGCAGATTACAGTAGGGATACACGGAAAGGGCGGCGAGGCAGGCATAAAGGCAATACAGCAGCTTGCAGGCATGGTGGACAGCTTAAAGCAGTGCCAGACACCACAGGAAGTATACGACAGATATTTACAGATTACGGGGTACTGTAAATGCTGCGTTGATTGTAATTTTATAGACCAAAAGGGAGCAGACGAGCTGATGTGCTTAGCAGCATATCTGGCAGGAAATGAACAGGCACGGGCAGAGGCACAACAGAAAGCGGGTAAAAAGGCATGAGAAAGGTTTATATATGCAGCCCATACAGGGCGAAAGACGGCGCAGAGCTGGACAGAAACATAGATTATGCGCAGCAGCTGACACGGCAGGCGTTAGAGGCGGGCTTAGCACCCATTACGCCGCATTTATATATGACGCAGTGCATGGACGATAAAAAGCCGGAAGAGCGGGCAAGGGGCATGGCTGCGGGGCTTGCGCTGCTGAAAGGCTGCGATTTTGTTATTGCTGGTGTGAAATACGGCATAACAGAGGGAATGGACAGAGAAATACATACAGCAAATATGCTGGGAATTGCGGTTATAGATGCAAACCAGATTAAACGGCATCTGGAATATGAGGAAAAGCGACAGGAGAGGGCGGCGAGCGATTACGCAAAGCTGCATAGCTGCGAATTTTGTAAGGGCAGCAAATTATATAGCTGCACGGGCTACGATTGCAGAGAGCCGTACAGACGGGCTTATGAGTATGCCTTAAGCCGCATAAGAGAGCGGCAGGAAACATGAAAAATAAAAGCGCCTACGGTGGGGAAACACCATAGGCGCTAAGCTATACAGCTTTGAAATACTATAAAAATTATAAGCTATGTATGGCGCAAAGTCAAGAAATTTAACGGGCAGGCAGCCCGTTTTAACACTTGATAAAAGTATTAACGAACCGACAGAGAGGTAGATATATGCCATACGTAGAGAGGGTAACAAAAGCAGGAAATACGATAGAGATAGAGAGGTACTTTACCAGCAGATACAAAAAGAAAGGTATCAGCAGAGGGGATAAGGTAAAGCCAACAAAAGAAGAGCAGGAGAAAGTAAACACCAGACAGGCAGAGAGAAAGTTAAGGATACTCATAAATGCGAACTATGGATATGGGGACTACCATTTAGTGCTTGACTATATCCGCAGGAAAGGAGAACCAGACAGAACGCCGGAGCAGATGCGGCAGGACATAGACGTATTTTTGAGGGAGTGCAGAAAGGAGTACAGAAAAGCAGGGTTAGAGTTCAAATACATACACGTTATGGAGATTGGCAAGAAAGGTGCGAGGCATCACCACCTTGTAGTAAATAAAATTGATACAGAGATTTTACAACGCTGCTGGTATAAGGCATACGAGGGGCATAACAGGGTTAAGGTATTCCCACTGGACGATAGCGGCAATTATGCAGAGCTGGCAAGTTATTTAATCAAGTACACAGGAACGCACAAAAAGGGTACTGACGGAGCATTACAGGGCAAGCGCTGGAATTGCAGCAAGAATTTAGTAAGACCAGAACCAGAGTACCACATAATTTCAGACCGTGAGTATTTCAAGAAAGAGCCAAAAGCAATAAAGGGCTATTACGTGGACAAGAACAGCGTAAGCATGGGGGTACACAGCCCAGAGTATTACGGCTATGGGTATTTAAGATACACCTTAGTAAAAATAACAGATAGGGGGGGTTGAAATGCAGATAATCAAGGGCATTGCCATTGCAGCAGTGTTGATAATAGCCGGACTGCTGGCGCTGATTGTGGCAGCATATCTGGCGTTTAGAATTGCGGCGGCTATTTTTGAGCAGCAGGAGAGCTGGAAAGACAGCGGCAGCAGAAAGGGCAGAAAACATGATAGAAAAAATTAAATACTGGTTATTCCAGAAAGGCAAGGACTGTAAGCGCTGCTGCCTGCGGTGCAGATACTACGATATATGCCGCTGGGACGTACTGGGAAATGCAGGACTACAAAGCGAGGAAACAATAACGCTTTTGGCGATAGAGAACAGCAAGCCGCATAAGGACGGGCTACTTTTTAGAATTTGCCAGTATGTAGAATTTAAGCAGAGAGCGAGGCGAGAAAATGAGAAACTTTAGACTGGACGACGAAAGCGGGCATCAAGAGGCATTATTTAGCTGGGCTGCATACAGAACAGAGATTATGCCGGAACTGCAATATATGTATCATGTGCCAAACGGCGGCAAACGTGATAAAGCAACAGCAGCGGTGCTTAAGAGGCAGGGCGTAAAGGCTGGCGTGCCAGACATTATGCTACCAGCTGCAAGGGCTGGGTATCATGGGCTTTACATAGAGCTTAAGGCAGGCGAGAACACGACGACCAAGAAACAGAAAGAGTGGTTAGAGTATCTGCGGCAGCAGGGCTATTATACCGCCGTCTGCTACGGCTGGCAGCCAGCAGCGCAGCTGATAGAGCAGTATTTATTACATTCAGACGAGCTTACAAAAGAACAGGAAACAGTAACCATGCGTTAGGGGCGACGCAGGAAAGAGAGGCAAAGAATGAAAACAATAAGCATTTTGAACTTAAAGGGCGGCGTAGCCAAGACCTTTACAGCGGCAAACATGGCGTATGAGCTTTACAGGCGAGGTTATAAGGTACTGCTGATTGATAACGATAAGCAGGGAAACTTAAGCAAGGCGTACAGCAGATATGATGCAGAGAACGTAGCACCGGTTACAAGGCTACTGGCTGGGGACTGGGAAAACGCAGACGAGCTGATACAGCATACAGAGTATGAGGGTATCGACATTGTAACGGCGAATATGTCATTATTTGGGGCTACATGGAATTTAACCAAAGAGGACAGCGAAAACCAGATAGAGAGATATGAAGCGCTGGTATATGCAAAGATGCAGTATTACGGAGATTGCACCATATACGGCAAGTATGATTACTGCATCATTGATAACCCGCCGGATATTGGGCTTAATGTTGTAAATGCGCTGGCAATCACGGACGAGGTAATAGTACCCGTAAAGGTGGACGAGGACGCTTTAGAGGGGCTGGACATTGTGACAGAGCAGATAGAGGACGCAAAGGCATTTAACCCAGCATTAAAGCTGGCAGGCGTGCTGATTACGTCATACCAGAACACAGACGGCGAGGCAGCAGGCGTAGAGTGGCTGGAACAAAAGACAGATTTTAATATTTTGGGTATTATTCGGTATTCCAAGAAAGTAGCAGAAAATACTTTCATGCGTAAGCCGATTTATGAGTATAGCCCATGCTGCGGAGCGGCGCAGGGATACAAGAAATTTGTAACAGCGTATACAGGGTAAGAGAGGTAGCGGGCATGGATAAAGAAAAACGGTTTTGCCCGTTCAAAAGCAGTATGCAGGTAGATCACAGGAACGGTGCAAGAAATGTGCGTAATTTGTTTGTAAGATGCAGCGGCAGTAAGTGCATGGCATATAAAAACGGCGGCTGCTTAAGACTGGGAACGGGAACAGAGAAGAAAGCGAGGTAGAGAATATGGCAAAGTTTGGTATTAACGACATTCTGAACGCAAAGACGAAAGCAGCAGGGCAGCAGGCACAGACGGACGGATACAAAGAGATTTATTTAAGCCCTTATGAGGTAAAGGCAGCGCAGGAGAATACACACCAGAAATTAGAGAACATAGAAGAGCTGGCAGACAGCTTTTTACACGTAGGACAGGAACAGCCTACAGTATTGGCGAGAGTAAACGGGGAATACCGTATAATCGACGGACACAGACGTAATGCGGCAAATATTTTGAACTTAGAGCGGGGGCATAAGGAGTATGAGAAAGTGCTTTACCGCTTTATGGATATGAGCGAGGCAATGTATGAGCTGCGCTTATTGGCGGGCAACGGATATACGCAGGAACTTACAGCCTATGAAAAAACCAGATTAGTAGAGCGCACCAAAGCTGCACTTATCAGAGCCAAGGAAGAGGACGGCTTAGAGATACAAGGCAAAATGCGTGATTTAGTGGCGGCTATGATAAACGAAAGCAGCACAAACGTAGCCAGAATGGACGCAATCAACAACAACGCAACGCCGGAGATTAAAGAGCAGCTGAAAGAGGGCAATTTAGGTATCACTGCTGCATACGAGGCAGCAAAGCTGGACGAGGACGAGCAGAAAGAAATAGCGGAAAAAGCAGCAGCGGGCGAAAATGTGAGGGCAAAGGAAATAGCGGAAAAGGTAGCAGAGAAAAAGGCAGGGGACGATTACGAAACACCGCACCCAGAAAGCATAACGTCTTTGTGCTATTCCTGCCAGAAATACAAGGACTGCAACGTAAAAACGGGAACGTGCCAGAAATGCGACCAGTACATAAACAAGGCAGAGGCTGAAAAGACGGACGAACAGCGGTACAGCGAAGAGCAGGACGCTATAGACCGCCAGACAAAGAAGAAATTGCAGGAGCGGGCAGACACAGAAAAAATGGAGCATCTGCCAAGCGAGGGGAATATAGAGTATAAGCAACATGAATTAAAGATAGTGGCATCTGATTACGAGGACGTAATAAGCGGGAAAAAGAGCTTTGAGCTGCGGAAGAATGACAGAGGCTATAAACAGGGCGACAGCCTTAAAATGCTGGAATTTAAGGACGGTAAGCATACAGGGCGCACGATTGATGCAGATATTATTTATATGCTGGAAGATTATACAGGGCTTACAGAGGGCTACTGTATTCTGGGTATCAGAGTAACAGACTATACGGGTAAGGTGTCCGAAACGGACACAGAAAGCGGGGCGGTAAATGTTTGAGTTTATGGACGGCGTAGTAGATGCGATGGAAGAAACGGGAAAGGTAGTAGTAGACGGGGTGGTATATTGCCTGATATGCGTAGCTAAACTGGCGTTGATAATAACAGCGCCAGTATGGGCGCTGCCGTATACGATATGGAGAAAGGGGCGTAAGCAGTGAAATACAGACAGTGGAAAAAGAACTATAAGAAAAAGCATGGAGTAAACCCGCCGTTAGAGCTGGACAAGCGAAAAAAGCGCAGGCTTGCAAGAAAAATGGCAAGACAGATAAATAAAACCTTGCCAACAGCAGCAGAAACACTGACGGCAGCTATTAACAACTGGGTACAGAGTATAAAGCCAGCACTGGCGACATTATGCGAGAACATGGCGGCAGCGTTCAGCAATGTTGCGGCAGGATTGAGAGAAGAAAGCGAGGCGGCAGAAAATGACTAATATTTTACTGGGAATTATCGCACTGGAATTGCTGGCTATATTTTCAAAACTGGACAAACTGGAAGAGAGGGGCAGAGAGAATGAATAACGTATCACTTACAGGGCGGCTTACAAGAGAGCCAGAGCTTAGATATGGCGGGCAGGACAATAGCACAGCTATTACCCGCTTTACACTTGCGGTAGATGACGGGAAAGACACAGATTTTATAAATATTAAGTGTTTCGGACGTACTGCGGAATGGGCGCAGAAATGGTTAAGCAAAGGCAGCAGGGCAGAGGTTACTGGTAAGATTAAAACAGGCAGCTACGAGAGCCAGCGCACGGGCAGCAAGGTATATTACACAGAGGTTGTGGCAAATAGCGTAGGATTTGGAGAGAGCAAAGCAGAGGCAGAGGCGAGAGGGCAGCAGCTGCCGGAGAGTGACGGGTTTATGAATATCCCAGAGGGAGCAGACGAAGAGCTGCCGTTTAATTAACAGAAAGCGAGGTACAGAACATGGAGCAGGAAGAAACAAAGACAACAGCGGCGGCAGGGGTAGAAATGCCGCCAGAGGCTGAAAGCTGGGTACAACTGCATGAAAGCGAATTAACAGAGCTGATGCAGAAACAGGCAAAGGCTGCAATAACGGAACTGAAACGACAGGAAAAGCAGGAGAGGAAGAAAGAGAAATACCACAACACTTTTACGCTTATGAAATGCTACCGTGATATGGCTTTTCATATCGAGAACGCAATAAGCGACGGGCAGCAGTTAGAACTTAAAGGCATGACGGACGAGCAGCAGCGTACATACTTAGAGAGTATCAGACGCACACGCTTTAAGACATTGATAATGACAGCGCATATAGACAAAGCGGTAGAAGAGATAGAGCGCCGCAGAGAGGCAACAGGCAGAGGTGTAGAGTACAAGGCTTTTGAAATGTATTTCATGCAGGGCATGGACTATGCGGAAATCGCAGAGGAACTGGATACAGGAAAGAACACACCGAGGCGCTGGGTTACGGGCATCATAAACGAGCTGTCAGTATTATTGTGGGGGATTGACGAAGAGAGGGTAAAGTAAGTGTTTGAAAAAATAAAAGCATGGATAAAAAGAAAGCGGGAAACAGCGAGAGAACAGCAGGCGGCAGACAGGTTGATAAAGCATATAGAGCAGGCGTTAGGATTTGAGCTTTACGAGTGGCAGAGGTTATATATAATAACTGGGATATGGCAACCGCCAGAGGGACGGCTACACGGAAGAACGACAGCATATATATTGCGGCTATTATTAGACCAGAGTAAGCCACTGCTGCTATATGAGTTTTCACAGGTGGCAGCGTATGCGGATAACCCATTTATGGGGCGGCAATATCAGCCAGTACCCATGCAGTATGCAGGCTGGTTTAGGCACGAGATAAGGAGTATATACGAGCAGCTAAGAGCAGCAGGCGTGCCAGTAAGAGAAATGATAACAGAGCAGCAGCGGGTAATATCGTGGTAAAAACGTGGTGTTTACATGGGAAAACAAAAGAGATACAATGGTAGCATGAAATGAGTAGGCGATAGCTTAAGCCATGTGCGGCAGCAGTTGCCTACTCTTTTTCTATTCATTCTTTAGCCTCCACCCAGCGCATGAAACTTAGGGCGCTGGGGAATGAAGAAAGAGAGGGGACAGTATGAAAGCATGGGCTAAGAGTTTTTATTTATCAGCGGCATGGGAAAAAACCAGAGCCGCTTATTTAATGTCACAAGATTATATTTGTGAACGCTGCGGGCAGCCCGCAAAGATAGTGCATCATAAGCGCTGGCTTAACAGAGAGAACATAAACGACATAAGCGTTACGTTGTGCTGGGATAACTTAGAGGCGTTGTGCCAAGACTGCCACAACAAGGAACACCACAAACAGGAGAGGCATAAGCGGTATCAGTTCGACGAGAACGGCGGCATACTCCCCCCCCATATCAGAAAAATAATTAAAGGGGGCGAATACCGAGGGGGATACCCTAAAATTACCCTACGGGCGTGCGCACGGGTGGTGTAGGGGGTGTGGTGCGGCGCAGGAATGGAAAGCGGGGTAAAGGAATGGCAACAAAGAAAGAGAAAACCAAAGAACAGAGGATAAAGACCGAAAAGACCAGACTTAAGGGAATTTTTAAGGACTTAGACGAAAACAAAAGAAAATTAGTAACGCCGCTGATAGAAAAGGCTGCATTTATGAGCATTGAGCTGGACGACTTGCAGGCGAAACTTGAAAAAGACGGCTGGACGAGTGAGTACCAGAACGGGCAGAACCAGTGGGGAACAAAGAAAAGCCCAGAGGCAGAAACCTACATAGCGCTTAGTAAGAACTATGCAGCAGTGATTAAGCAGCTTACGGAATTAGTACCAGCTGCGAAACGAAAGACAAGCAGGCTGGCGGCTTTGCGGGAAGAGTAAGCAATATTGCCGCCTTATCGAAATTATATCTATGAGTACCACGCAAAGATTACAAGCGGCGAAATCATAGCGGGAAAATGGATAAAGAAAATATACGAAATCATTATAAACGGGCTGCAAAAGCAGGAGTATTTTTTTAATGCAAAGGCTGCGAATAAGGCTATACGGTTCATAGAGAACTTTTGCCACCACAGCAAGGGACGTAATGATTTAATCAAGTTGGAGCTATGGCAGAAAGCCATAGTTTCTGTTATTTTTGGCATACAGGACGCAGAAAAAATACGTATTTTCCGTGAAATTTTTATTGTAATTGGCAGAAAAAACGGAAAAAGTTTATTTGCATCTGCGATTATTGCATATATGGCGTACTTAGAGCCAGAGTATGGACAAGAAATATACTGCTTAGCGCCGAAATTAGACCAAGCGGCGCTGGTGTATGACGGATTTTATCAAATGGTACAGGCAGAGGACGAGTTAGCGGAACTGGCAAAGAAACGGCGCAGCGATATTTATATTGCGGAGAGCAACACGGTAATAAAACCGATTGCTTTTAATGCCAAGAAGTCAGACGGATTTAACCCGCAGCTTGTGGTATGTGATGAAATGGCAGCATGGAGCGGGGACGCTGGACTAAAGCAGTATGAGGTTATGAAATCCGCTTTAGGCGCACGTACTCAACCTATGATATTGAGCATAAGCACTGCCGGATATATCAACGACAGTATTTATGATGAACTAATGAAACGTAGCACAAGTTTCTTGAAAGGAAACAGCAAAGAGCGCAGGCTATTACCATTCCTTTACATGATTGATGATGTGGAGAAGTGGAACGACATAGACGAACTGAAAAAGGCTAACCCTAACATGGGCGTATCCGTAAAAGAAAGTTTCTTTATGGACGAGATAGCAGTAGCAGAGGGCAGCTTAAGTAAAAAAGCAGAGTTCCTTACAAAGTATTGCAATATCAAGCAGAACAGCTCTATTGCATGGCTGGAATATCAGACGGTAGAGAACGCCGGAGTAGAAAAGACCTTAGAGGACTTTAGGGACTGCTACGCAGTGGGCGGTATCGACTTAAGCCAGACAACGGACTTAACGGCAGCCAGTGTGGTTATTCAGAAAGACGGTACACTGTATGCGTTTACACAGTTCTTTATGCCACGGGGCAGGCTGGAATACTTACAGGCTACGGACGGCGTGCCGTATGACATATTCGTTAAAAAGGGGCTGATAACCTTAAGCGGCGAGAATTACGTAGATTACCACGACGTTTACGGCTGGTTTACTATGCTGCTGGAAGATTACGGCATACGACCGTTAAAAATCGGCTACGACAGATACAGCGCCCAGTACCTTATTACCGATATGGCAAATTATGGTTTTCACATGGACGACGTTTACCAAGGCGAAAACCTTACACCAGTTATACGGGAGTTTGAGGGCATCATAAAAGACGGCGATTTTAAGATTGCCGACAACAATTTACTAAAGACGCATTTCTTAAATGTTGCGCTTAAGCACAACATGGAAACAAGAAAATTCAGACCTATAAAAATCGAGCAGCGGGCGCATATCGACGGCTTTGTATCTGTCATAGATGCAATGACCGTGCGGCAGAAATACTGGGAAGAGTGCGGCGAGCTGCTTAAAAATGCCGCATAGAAAGGAGTGTAAACGGCATGAAATTTTTAGACTATCTTTTTCATGGCAAAGAATTAAAAGCCATAGGTAATTATTTCAAAATGCTGAACGGATACAGCCCGACGTTTACCAGCTTTAGCGGCGGCGTGTATGAAATGGATTTGACCAGAACGGCTATAAATAATTTTGCCACACATTGCAGCAAGCTAAAGCCGGAGATAGAGGGCAGCGCCCTTAAGTCGCTGGAAAAGACATTGCAGCATAAACCCAACTACTTTATGGATACAACAAAATTTATAAAGCGTCTGGCAACGTATGTAGCGGTGGAACACACCGCTTTTATTATACCTATCGAGGACGAATACGGGCGCTTATGTGGCTGGTATCCGCTGCGGGCTGAACGCTGCGAGGTGGTAGAGAGCGAGAGACAATTATATTTACGGTATCTGTTTGCAAATGGCAGCTATGGAGCTATTGAGTTTGAACGTGTAGGCATTATGACAGACTTTGAATATAAAGACGACCTTTTCGGAGAGGACAACAGCACGCTTGCACCAACTATGCAATTGATACATACGCAGAATGAGGGAATTATAAACGCTGTAAAAAATTCGGCAAATATCCGCTTTCTGGCAAAGGTGGCAAATATACTGAAACCAGAGGATATAAAGAAAGAGCGGAAACGCTTTACAGAGGATAACTTAAGCGCCGACAACGATAGCGGCATGATTATTTATGATAACAAGTTTAGTGAGCTGAAACAGGTAGAAAGCAAACCGTATACGCCAAACGCATTGCAGATGCAGCACATACAGGAAAATGTATGCACGCATTTTGGCACAAATATGGATATTCTGCAAAATAAATTTGATGAAAATACGTGGAATGCTTACTACGAGGGGAAAATAGAGCCGTTTGCAATACAGCTATCGCTTGTTATGACAAATATGAGCTTTACAGAGAGAGAAAGAGCCTGCGGCAATGCTATTTTCTTTTCTGCAAACCGCCTGCAATACGCCAGCAACGCCACAAAGTTAAGCGTAAGCACACAGCTTTTTGACCGTGCGCTACTAAACAGAAACGGCGTAATGGATATATGGAACATGGCACACGTTGAGGACGGGGAAAAGTATTATATCCGAAAGGAATATACAGAGGTAAGCGAACTGCACAAAGGAAGTGAGCAGCCAGTTATCATACAGCAAGTACCGCAGCAGACAGAACCAGCAGCGGGAGAAGAGCCGCAGAACGGACAGGAAGAGAAAGAGGGTGTAAATAATGCCAGTTAAGAAAGAGCGGGAATATAGAACGCTGGTAGCGCCTCTGGCTGCGCAGAGTTCCGGCGAAAAGCGCTTACAGTCGGAGTGCTACGTAGAGGGCTACGCTACTACATTTAATGCGCCATACCTTTTATATGAGTTTGAGGACGGCACAAAGATTTACGAAAGAATAGACGCACACGCATTAGACAGCGCAGACATGAGCGACGTTATCATGCAGTACGACCATGAGGGCAGAGTATTTGCCAGACAGTCAAATAATACGCTGATTTTAGAGCCGGACGTAAAGGGGCTTTTCGTGGCAGCAGACTTAAGCCGGACAGACTTAGCCCGTGGGCTGTATCAAGACATAAGCGCAGGAATGATTACTAAAATGTCATGGGCGTTTACAGTGGCAGAGGAAAGCTACGACAGAGAAACACATACAAGAACAATTTTGAAAATCAAAAAGGTTTATGACGTATCAGCCGTGAGTATTCCGGCAAATAACGATACTGAAATAAGCGCCCGTGCTTTTGCGAGTAGGAGTTATGAGCGGGAGCGGCAGGAGTTGCTTAAGAGGCGGGCAGCAATACTAAAGATTAAGGCGAGCTTATAAAAATCAAAACAAAAAAGGAGAACACAGACTATGAGATTAAAGGAAATTGAGGCAAGATTAGCCGAAATCAAAGAAGAGCTTAACACCAGAGCGGCAGAGCTTACGGACGAGGAAATTACAAAACTGGAAACAGAGGTAACAGACTTACAGGAAGAGCGTACCGCTTTACTGGCAGCGGCAGAGAAACGTAAAAAGCTGCTTGAAAGAATTGCAGCAGGAGAGCCGACAGGTGGAGCGGGAGCAGATACCACGCTGCTTAGAAATTTCAAGGGAGCAGGCGGCGCAGGAGCAGGAGAACCAGAGGACAAATACGACACTACGGCATACAGAAAAGCGTTTATGAATTATGTATGCAGAGGCGTTGCTATTCCGGCAGAGTACAGAGCAGCTGAAACCACCACCACAGCAGACAGCGGCGCTGTAATTCCGACAACTATTATGAATGAAATTATCCAGAAACTGGAAAGCTACGGCAGCATTTATGCAAAGGTGCGTAAGATTAACGTACAGGGCGGCGTTTCCATTCCGATTGCAGACTTAAAGCCTACTGCACACTGGATTACAGAGGCAAAGAGCAGCGACGACCAGAAAGCATCTGCTAAAAATTCCGTAACTTTCAATTATTACGGTTTGGAGTGCAAAATTTCCCAGAGCATTTTAGCGAATGTAGTAACGCTGAAAATGTTTACTGATTTGTTTGTACCTATGGCAACAGAGGCAATGGTAAAGGCTATTGAAATTGCCATTTTCAACGGTACAGGCGAGGGGCAGCCGCTGGGCGTTCTGAAAGACAGCAGGGTAACAGCTGTAATTACTCTGACACCGGAAGAGTACGCAAGCTGGAACGGCTGGCATAAGGTAAAAGGCAAAATGAAAAAGGCGTACAGAAACGGCAGCTTTGTTATGAACCAGTCCACTTTTGATACTGGCATTGACGGTATGGAAGATAAGAACGGGCAGCCTATTGGACGCACAAACTACGGCGTAAACGGAGAGGAAACATACCGTTTCATGGGTAAGAATGTGGAAACTGTAGAGGACGACGTTTTACCGAGCTGGGACGACGCAAACGAGGGCGACGTAATCGCAGTATTTATGAATTTCTCTGATTACGTTATCAATACCAACATGGAAATGCAGGTAGTGAAGTGGACAGACCACGACAACAACAAGATTAAGAATAAGTGCTTAATGGTAGTGGACGGCAAAGTAGCTGACGCTGCGGGCATTATCTTAGTTAAAAAGGGCGTAACAGCAGTGTAAGAAAGCGAGGTAGAGCATGAAAGGATACTTAGACGCAAAAGAGCTGGAAAGCTATAAGAAAGAGGATTTGCAGGAACTGGCAAAGCAACTGGGCGTAGATGCAGAGGGAACAAAGAAAGAAATTGCTGCACGCTGCGCAGCCGTCGAGGTAGATATACCAGACAACAGCGAGCTTACGGAAGAGGACAAAAAAGTAGCAGCCGAGGCAGCGGCAGAGGCAGCAGCTAAAGCCGAAGAGGAAAAGGCAGCGGCAGAGGCAGCAGCTAAAGCCGAAGAGGAAAAGAAAGCAGTAGGGCTGGTAAAAGTAAAAGCTCAGCGTCGTTTCCTTGACAAGGAATTAAACCAGATTAAGGATACTGGGGACGTTTACACCGTAAGCAGAGAACGTGCAGCAGTTCTGAAAGAGGCAGGCGTAGTAGAAGTAGCAGAGTAAGAAAGAGGGTGCGGGCTATGGCAGCATATACCACTACATTAACCGAGAAGATGCGGGCGGCGCTGCGTATCAGTAGCACCAGTGAGAAAATCACAGAGGAAATAAACGACTGTATAGCCGCCTGCAAAGCTGATTTGAAAAACGACGGCGTAAAAGTAATAAAAGAGACAGACGAGCTGATTATAAGAGCAATTACGCTGTACTGTAAGGCAGAATTTGGCTTTAACAACAATGCGGAACAATTCAGAAAGTCATACGACGCACTTAAAATGCGCTTAGCTTTATCAGTGGAATACAACACAGCGCCGGAAGTGTCCGAAACGGACACCGACGGCGCAGAAAGCGAGGTATAAGCGGTGGAGTGGCAGGACGAATTAACGCTTATTGCAGAAACAGCAGCAGAAAACAGGGTAAATAAAAACGGCTTTGCAGTAAAGCCGGAAGAAAGCGCCCGCACTGTATTCTGTAACAAAAAAACAGTAGGATACAGTGAATATTTTAAGAGCCAGCAGACAGGAAAACTGGTAGAGGCAAAGTACGAGGTACACAAGGCAGATTATGGCGGCGAGGACGTAGTAGAAGTAAACGGGCGGCGCTATTTTGTACTTAAGACCTACGATACAGGAACAGACACCATAGAGCTTACGCTTACAGATTTACGCCACAGAAACGAGGTGTAAGCATGGGAGAGTTTAACACAGTCGGGCTGGAAGATATTATAGACGCTTTCAGCCGGAGAGAGGCGGCTACAGTTGAGGCAGTCCCCAAAATGCTTAAAGCTGGTGCTGATGTGCTGATAGAGGCACAGAGAGCAGAGGCACAGGCAATGGGACTGAATGAAACGGGCGGTTTTATCAATTCCATAAAAGCTACGGACGTAAAGGGCGACGATACGGAAAAATACGTAGAGATATACCCACAGGGACGGGCAAAACATGGAAACGACAGAAAAGGAGATAAAAGCAAGGTGCGCTATGCAACAATCGGCTTTGTGGCAGAGTACGGCACAAGTAGCCACGCTGCACGCCCTTATATGACAGTGGCAAACGAAAAGGCGCACGAAAAGGTAGTAGAGGCACAGCGCAGTATATGGGAGAGTGAAACAGGCGAATGAGTATACAGGAGATTTTAGAAAGCGCAGGGTTGCCAGCCCAGAGAGGCGTTTACACTGGACGGGATAAGCCAGACGCATATTATACGTTTCTGCGGCTGCTGGGTACGCCTGCGGTAAATGCAGACGACGAAGAGAAAGAGCGCAGGGAAATGTATAGAGTTACGCTTTTCCATAAGGGCGATTTTGAGGCGCAGCTTGATAAGACAAAAGAGGTATTGAAAGCAGCAGGCGTTTATATCAACAGCATAGACGCAGAAAGCTACGAAACAGAAACGGGGTACTGGTTAGTGCCTATCACAGTCGAGATTTTGAAAGAGGAGTGATTAAACAATGACACTGGGACTGAAAGATTTATATTACGCCGTATGCACAGAGGCAGACGGAGCAGAGAGCTACGGGACACCTAAGAAAATGGCAGAGGCAATGAGCGCCGATTTATCCGTAAAGACAGCAGACGGCAGCTTGTATGCAGACGACACATTAAGCGAGAGCGTCACGGAGTTTGCAAGCGGAACGCTTAAGCTGGGAATTAAAGACCTTACGCCGGAAGTGCTGGCAGAGCTGCTGGGACAGGCAGTAGATAAGAACAGCGTAGTATGGGCGGGAAAAGAGGACGAGCCGCCGTATGTTGCTGTAGGGTTCAGAGCTAAGAAAACGGGTGGTAAATACCGTTACGTATGGCTGCTTAAAGCAAAATTTAAAGTACCGTCTGAAAAGTACGAAACAAAGGGCGAGAGTATCAAGTTTAACACGCCGGACATTGAGGCATCTTTTACAACAAGAAAGAAAGATAACTTGTGGAAAGCAGACTTTGTGGGAACAGAGGAAAGCGCAGCGGCTAAAACGTGGTTTACAGCAGTGCCGGAAAAGGCAGCAGCAATGGAAAGTGTATAAAACAGGAAAGGAGAGAGGCGTAGCATGGGCTGCGCCTTAATTTTATATCATGGGAGCATTAAAGAGCGGGGCTTTTCCCGTAGAGCTGAACGGCAAAGAATATGGTTTACTTTTTTCGCTGAACGCATTAGACGAAGTACAGGAAAAGTTTGGGGGCTACGACAAATTAAGTGAGGTATTCAATAAAGATAACCCAAACCTTTTTAAAGATACAAGGTGGTTACTTACGCTGCTTATTAACGAGGCACTTTTAGCAGAGGACGAAAACACCCAGCTGCTTGAAGAGAAGAGGGTAGGCAGACTGATACACGCAGGAAATTTGCAGGAAGTACAGAGCGCTATTTTTAAATCGTTCTACAGAGGAACTGCGGGAGACAACAGCGACACAGAGAACGAAAACGACGGAGAAGAAACAACAGAAGAGGGAAACAGGGCAGCCGTGCAGGAAAATTAGATACTGCACGGCTTTTGTATATTGCAGTAGTGCTTTTGAGATACAGGGAACGTGAGGCATGGAGAAAAACACCATACCAGATAACGACACTGTTTAAATATCACAAGGAATATAACCCGCACATTTTCCGACAGGAACAGGCGGGAACACCAGCAGCTACAGAAAACATGGACGATATAGACATAGCGTTAGGGGGCTTTTAATTATGGCAGATAAGACGCAGAACGTCAAAACAAGGTTAAGTTTTGACGGAGAGGCAGAGTATAAAGCAGCCTGCAAGGAAATTAACAGCACCCTTAAAGTGCTTAATTCTGAAATGAAACTTGTAACGGCTGAATATAAGGACAATGCAAGCAGCGTAGATGCGCTGAAAGCAAAGCAGGCGGTACTACAGAAAACATACGACGAGCAGGCAAAAAAGGTAAAAGAAACCGAGGCGGCTTTAGAAAAATGCCGCAAGGCAACAGGAGACAATAGCGAAGAAAGTAAAAAACTTGAAACCCAGTTAAATTACCAGAAAGCAGCGCTTGTAAAGACAGAGCAGGAATTAGGCAAAACGACTGACGAAATGGAAAAAGCAGAAAAAGCCGCTGACGAAATGGGAAAGGAAATAAAAGACAGCGGGGAACAGGCAGACGACGCAAAGGGAAAATTTTCTGGATTTACAAGCGTGCTAAGCGGAATGGGTACAGCGCTTAAAGCAGCAGCAGCGGCGACGGCGGCAGCAGTTGCGGGAGCGGCAACAGCCATAGGAGCGCTTACCACAAAAGCGATAGAGGGATACGCAGCACAGGAACAGCTTGTAGGCGGTGTAGAAACTCTTTTCAAAACGTCGTCTGATACGGTTGTTGGTTATGCAAACGACGCATATAAAACAGCTGGAATGTCTGCAAATGAGTACATGGAAACAGTTACCAGCTTTTCAGCGTCGCTGCTTGCCAGTATGAATAATGACACGGCAGCGGCAGCAGAAAAGGCAAACGTGGCAATTACGGATATGTCAGACAATGCAAATAAAATGGGTACTGATATATCGCTTATACAGAACGCCTATAACGGTTTTGCAAAGCAGAATTATACCATGCTGGATAACTTAAAACTGGGATATGGCGGTACAAAAGAGGAAATGCAGCGACTGCTTGATGATGCAAGCAAGCTATCCGGCATTAAGTATGATATTTCATCATATTCAGACGTTGTAGACGCTATTCACGTCGTACAGACGGAAATGGGCATAACAGGGACAACGGCAAAAGAGGCAAGTACAACAATAGAGGGTTCGGTTAGTTCTATGAGTTCAGCGTGGGACAACTGGGTAGCTGGAATGGCAGACAGCGAGGCGAATTTCTCACAGCTTACAAGCAATCTGGTAGACAGTATTGTAACAGTGGTAGGGAATATAGCACCGAGGGTAATAGAAACAGTGCCGAGGCTGGTAAGCGGACTGGGAGAAATCGTAGAGCAGCTTGCAACGTATATACCACAGGTTATACAGGAGTTATTACCGCCTTTAATGAGCGGCGTACAGGACTTGCTTAATACGCTGGTTGGAATGCTGCCGGAAATGATAAGCATAATCGGGCAGATTATACCGACAATCATAGATACGCTGCTTACTATATTACCGCAGCTTTTAGAGGCAGGCGTACAGATTATTACGGAATTGGCGCAAGGTATCGCACAAGCGTTACCTACATTGCTGCCAACAATCGTAACGGTGGTTACGAACATTGTAACCATGCTGATAGAAAATATACCGTTGCTGATTACAGCAGCATTACAGCTGCTTACGGGGCTGGCACAGGGGCTGGTAGCAGCGCTGCCTGTACTGATTGAGGCACTGCCGGAAATCATAACGGCTATCATAAATGCACTGGTTGAGGGCATACCGCTTATTATCGAAAGTGCGGGCGATATTATAGTTGCATTGATTGACGGCATCATAGATGCAATACCGCTTTTAATCGCAGCCATACCGCAGATTATAGCAGCCATTGTAACAGGACTGATTACGGGGCTGCCTAAGATTTTGACGGCGGCAGGCAAGCTGGTAATGACAATCATAAATAAAATAAAAGAACTACCTACTCTGATACCGCAGGCAATCGCTGCGGGCGTTGAGAAAATAGCAGAGTGGGGCGCAAATATGCAGGAAAAAGGCGGCACAGTTATAACAGGTTTTGTAACGAAAGTTATAGATATTGTTAAGGAGCTGCCGCAGAAAATCTGGAACAGTATAGTAAGCGCAGTAACCAGAGTGGCTACGTGGGGCGCAAATATGCAGACCAAAGCCAAAGAAGTAATGAACACAATGCTTACGAACATTGTAACGATTGTGAAAGAAACGCCTGCTAAAATCTGGAACAGTATAGTAAGCGCAGTAACCAGAGTGGCTACGTGGGGTAACAATATGCTTACGAAAGCCAAAGAGGTAATGAACGCCATGGTAACAGGCGTTGTTACGATTGTTAAGGAACTGCCGCAGAAAATCTGGAACAGTATAGTAGGAGCAGTTACCAGAGTGGCTACGTGGGGTAACAATATGCTTACGAAAGCCAAAGAGGTAATGAATGCCATGGTAACGGGCGTTATTACGATTGTTAAGGAACTGCCGCAGAAAATCTGGAACAGCATAGTAGGGGCAGTTACCAAAGTGGCTACGTGGGGCAACAATATGCTTACGAAAGCCAAAGAGGTAATGAATGCCATGGTAACGGGCATTGTTACGATTGTTAAGGAAATACCGCAAAAGATTTATAACAGCATTTCTGGTGCAATTTCCAAAGTGGCTACATGGGGTACAGAAGTAAAGAACAAAGCCGTAGAGGGCATGAGAAATGTAATTACTGGAATAGCAGACGTATTTAAGGATATTGGCAGTACGTTTGCAGGGTTCGGTAAAAACATGGTAGAAGGCATCTGGAACGGCATAAGCGGCGCTACGAGGTGGATAAAAGACAAAATAAGCGGCTGGGTAGGCAATGTTACCGACTTCCTTAAGGATTTATTTGGAATTGCCAGCCCGTCTAAGCTGATGCGTGACGAAATCGGCGTATATCTGGCGCAGGGTATCGGCGTTGGCTTTTCTAATGAAATCGGCGGCGTTAAGAAAATGATTGAGGACAGCGTACCGCAGGAGTTTGACGTAGACGCAAAGGTAAATGTAGGCAATGAATTTAAGTATGATAACGACGACAAAAAGCCAAAGCCGAGAGGCGGCGGCAGTGCAGCAGGCGGCGTAGTTGTCAATCAGTATATTTATGCGAATACCACGGACTATGCAAAACAGCAGAAAGAGGCAGCCCGACAGTTCAGAATGATAGCAAGGACGGTGTAACACATGGAAAATGAAAAACTGACTTACATAAATTCAAGGGGCGAGCGGTTAGAGCTGGGAGTAGACAGCGTATACCATTGCAATATAAGTAAAGACGTAGAGGGCATTTCCGGCGTTACGAGCGTCATTTACAGCACAAACAGTATGGGACAGCACGGCGACACCTACGTAGGGCAGCGTATCGAGGCGAGGGACATAGACGTAGTGGGACATATCAACACACGGGACAAGGCGCAGGCATTGGAACTGCGCCGCCGTATGCTTAAGATATTTAACCCAGAGCTTAGCGCTACGCTGGTGTATGAGTACGGCGGCTTTAAGCGTGTGATTGATTGCAGGGCGTATGGAGAGCCTAAGATACTAAAGAAAGAGGTACTTTATGAGTTTGATTTACAAATAGAGTGCCTTAACCCGTTCTGGCGGGAAGAGGAAGAAACAAAAGAGGATATAGCAAGCTGGGTGGCTGCGTGGCATTTCCCTTGCGTTATCGAAAAGGACAGCACAAAGAGCATGATATACGGATACCGAGCGGAAAGCGTAATAGTGGACTGCTACAACGAGGGCGACGTATCAACAGGAATGAGGATAAGGTTTACAGCACTGGGGACAGTTTCAAACCCGATACTGCTTAATGTGGATACCGAGGAATTTATACAGATTAACGCCACTATGAAAACGGGCGACGTGATAGAGATTAACACGAAGTACGGCAGCAAGGGCGCTAAGCTGATAAGGGACGGCGTAGAAACCGACTATTTCCGCTACATTGATGTAGACAGTACATTTATGCAGCTTGCCATAGGCGACAATATGTTTAGATATGATGCAGCCAGCGGCGTAAATTCTCTGGAAGTATCCATATTCTACAGCAAGGAATTTTTAGGAGTGTGACGGTATGGAGCTTAGAGTATTCGACAAGACAGTACAGCCGCTGGGAGCTATAGACGAGCTGGCAAGCCTGCTATGGCATACAAAGTATTTTGACGTAGGAACTTTTAGCCTGCTTGCGCCGATTACGGACAATAACAGCCGTTTGCTGGTAGAGGGTAACTTAATAACCAAGCACGACGGAAAAAAGAAAGTAAAGACCGCCGACGGCGGCGTATGGCGCAGGGCAGCGCAGATAACCTACGTACACATTACCAAAGACGAGAACGGCTTAGAGCAGTTAGAGGCACAAGGCTATATGCTTAGCTGGTGGCTTAATAAGCGCTGCATTTATCCGCAGATTGTGGCGACAGGTACAAACCAGTATCTTATAAACCTTATGGTAAAGAACAACTGCGGCAGCGCAGCAGGAACAAAGCGGCGTTTTCCATTGCTTACATTTCTGGCGCAGGAAACCATAGACGGCGTGGCGGTTGAATATGCAAACGAGGTATACGCACAACTGGGGCAGGAAGTAAAGGCAAGGGCGCAGGCTGGAAAGCTGGGCTATGACATTCTGCTTAACGAAAGAGAGAGACTGTTTGGCTTTTATCTGTATAAGGGCAATGACCTTACAGCCACAAATACCGAGGGTAACACACCCTGCATATTTTCAAGAGATTTTGATAATGTCAACGAGCAGGAATACACAGCCAGTATAGAGAACTGCGGCAACTTTATTTATGTGCAGGGAGCAGCTGACGACGACGGCAGCCAGCCAGTAACCACAGTGGACGGCGAGGGCGCAACGGGGCTGGATTTAGTAGAGGTATTCTGCGACGCTACGGACATTGCCAGAAAGTACCAGCAGGGGGAAACAGAGGTAACAATACCGCTGAATACCTATATTGCAATGCTGAAAACGAGAGGCGGCGCAGAGTTGGAAAACTACGGCAAGAACATAAATTTTGTAAGTACCATAAATACAAATTCAAACTTAAAATTTAAGGCTGATTTTGATTTAGGCGACCGTATTACTTGCAAAGAAACTAAGTGGGGCATACAGATAGATGCACGCATTACAGAAGTAACAGAAACATACCAGAAAGGCGAGGAAACCATAGAGGCGACTTTTGGCGACAGCCTGCCGACGCTGGTAGACCAGATTAGGAAAGTGAGGTAGCAGAAATGGCAAACAGCTTACCGTTTAATGCCGTGGCAGTAGACGGAGAGTACGACAGGGTATATAAAGCCGAGGATTGGGCGTGGTACTTTGCTACTTTCATTGCAAACGGCATTTTTCCAAAGCCGAGCGACGGGCTACAGGTAGTAGCTTACAGCGGCATGGAAATAAGAGTAAATGCAGGCTATGCCTTTATAAACGGCTACGCCTTTAGAAATCCTGCAACGCTTAGCGTAACACTGGATACGGCAGAGGGAGCGCTTAACAGGGTGGACAGGGTAGTAGTTCGCTGGGATTTGCCGCAAAGAGATATGTATATTGCGGTGCTGAAAGGCACACCGTCTGCAAAGCCGACAGCAACGGCAGTAACACGCACTACGGAAATATGGGAGCTTGCGCTTGCAGATATTTACGTAGGCAAGGGCGTAACAAGGATACAGACGCAGAACATCACAGACCAGCGGTTTAATAGCGCAGTCTGCGGCATTGTAACAGGAACGGTGGAAGAGATAGACGCAAGCGTGCTTACAAAGCAGTTTACGGACTTTTTCAACACCTACAGCGCAGCCGTGCTGGACGAGTTCAGCGCATATAAGCAGAGTATGGAAAAGTACCTTACAGAGATTGCGGGCGTATATGACAGCTACGTAAGCAAGACAGAGGGCTTATTTGCGCAGTATGAGAGCCAGTTTAACGAAAGATACAGCAGTTTTGAAAGCACGCTTGACAACTGGGACAAGGAACTTTTAAGCGCCTATACAGAATTTATGGCAAAAATTAAGCTATTCCAGTCGGACGCTGAAAACGAATTTAACACATGGTTTGAGAGTATCAAGGACAAGCTGGGTGAGGACATAGCAGGCAGCCTGCAACTGCAAATTGAAGAGCTGGCAGCAGCCATGCAGGAAGTGAAAAAGCAGGCAGAGGCAGGCACGAAAGAAACCAAAGAGGCAATAGCAGCGCTGGACGAGCGACTTAAGAGAGTAGAAAGCGGCTGGGGCATTGACTATAAGCATGATGCTGTACTGGGATTGTGTTACATGGGCGCAGCATACATGAGCCAGCATTACGAAAGAACAGTAGAAACGGCAGTGTTAGGGGCTACCTACGTGGGTAATTCCTATCTTGCAAATACATTTTAGAAAGGCGGCAGACCATGAAAGGATTTCCTAAAGTATTAAAGACAAAAGAGGATTATTACAACTGCCTTGCTATGGTAGCAAGCGGAGAACTGGCAGCAGCAGATTTGCTGGCGAAAATCGAGAGCGCAGAGAACCAGCGTTATATTGAGTGCGGCGTAGCAGCTGTAGAGGAAGAGAAAAAGGCGGTTACGGTATATTACTGCGACGAGGCAGCGGTAGGTATGAAATTTGTAGCAGGCGACGTATCTGGCACGGTGCAGGGAGTAACACATATCCAGACCGACGAGGCAGCGGCAGCAGGAGAGGCGGGAAACGACAGAACAGCCCTTACACTTTCCAAAGCGGTAAAAGCGGGCTGCAAGGTAATTGCGCTGGAACGCACAGACACCGTGGCAGGAATGACAACAGACGACATTGCAGCACTGAAAGGAGTATTAAAGCAGTATGAGTAGATTATTAGTGGACGACGTTACAAAGACCGACGCAAGGGCGCTTTTGAACGTAAATAAAATGGCTACAATCAGCGATATTGTAGCACCGAGCAATGAGTACATTTACGCCAGCGGAGCAAATGAGCTGACCGTAGTAGAGGGTTGCGTAATTGCCGTGGGCGGCGCTGGAATTTTCAAGACAGCAAATACAATTCTTACGGCTGCTAATCTGGACGCAGGCAGCGCTTTTGCGGTAGGTAAGGACTATTACGTATATATCTGCGACAGCAGAATTGACAGCGCAGACGAGAAATACGTAATTTCCCTTAATTCTACATACCCGACAGGCTGGAACGCTACAAACAGCCGTAAAATCGGCGGCTTTCATTATGGACGCTGCCGCAAGGTGGACAGCAATTTACAGCCGCTTAATGGCAGCAGTGTTATTTTTGGCACAGGCTGGGAAAGTGCAGTAAGCAACGGAATTGTACCACGTTCTGTATGGACACTGGGACACCGCCCGAAATGCAGCCCAGAGGGTATGGTATATTTAGGCGGCGGCACATGGGTAGATATTTACCTTAATTCTGACGACGGGGCAAAGGGCTTGAAATCAGAGTATGGCTGCGCACCTATGACGGGTACAGAAAGCATGAACTGGTACAACTTTGTAGAACGTCTGGCAAAGAGCGGTAAGCGTCTGCCGAACTATGCAGAATTTTGCGCTTATGCTTTTGGCAGCCCTGCCGGACTGGATAACGCAAATACAAACGCATGGAGCGCCACCAGCAACACAGGTAGGGGCGTAACAGGCAGTGTGGTAAATGCCGTTTCTTCCGTGGGCGTTGTAGATGCCGTGGGGCGTGTCTGGGAGTGGCTGGACGAGCTTATTACAAGAGCGGAACACGCCACAAATGCAGACTACCACGCAAGCGTAGCGTGGGGCTGGGACAAGAAAAGCCCATTGAACACAGGCGAGAAGTCTTACGACGTTGGTAACATTTACCAGTATTACGCATATTCTCTGGCGGCGCTGATGGCGGGCGGCCACTGGGGCGATGGGGCGAATTGCGGCGCTCGTGCCGTGTATTGCGGCCATTGCCCGTGGAGTGTCGCTACGGCCGTTGGCGCTCGTGGGGCGTGTGACTCTCTGTAGACGGCGGGCGAAAGCCCAGCCGGATAAACGGGGGTAAGGCATGGACATACAGACAAAAACAGATATTATACACCAGAAAATATACGATTTTCTGCTATATATTTACCCTCTGCTTACGAAGTACCCAAAGTATGAGAAATTCAGTTTACAGACGGCGACAAGAAACGCAATTCTTGAAATGCTGCAAGAGGTTATAAAGTGGGATAAGACGGCAACGAAAAGCCACTTATACACGGTAGATACGGCATTGCAGGAAAGTAAAGAATTGCTGCGGCTGGCGCATGACTTGAAGTATAGCGCTATGAACGCACGGCACTACGGCGAGAGCTGCCGCAAGCTGAAAGAAATAGGCGTTATGCTGGGCGAACTGATAGAAGAGGTAAAGACCAGAAAATAGCAGGATATGGGGCAGCTGCTTACTTACAGCCTCTGGCGGCGCTGATAGCGGGCGGCAACTGGAACAATGGGGCGAATTGCGGCGCTCGTGCCGTGAATTGCAACAATTACCCGTGGAATGTCAATACGAACATTGGCGCTCGTGGGGCGTGTGACTTAGTGAGAACATTACAGGCACAGAGTTCTACGGAATACTGGCAAGGACTTAGAAAGGGATAAGACCGAGTGTTTAATATCCTATAGTCAGAGTGGCTGTCCCGCCGTGAGGCAAAGAGAAAAAATACGGCTGCTGGTTAGTAGCTACGGCGAAAGGCAGGAGCTTAATACTTGAAGAGAGTAGGATACATTACCGATAAGGACGGGCGGCGCATTACGCTTTTAGAGGCTATGGGCGACTATGGAAACGTACAGAAAGCCTATAACAAAGCCAGAAAGTGTAAACGCCACAGAAAAGACGTACTGATTTTTACGAAAGACAAAGAGGAAAACTTAGACAAGGTGCGGGAAGATATTATAAACCTTGCCTATGAGCCAAGCAAATACCATTACTTTAAGGTGTACGAACCGAAAGAGCGGCAGATAATGGCGCTGCCGTTCTATGACAGGGTGGTACAGCACGCCATAAACAACGTGTTAGAGCCTATATTTGATAAGCGGTTTATATCGCAGTCTTACGCCTGCCGGAAAGGTAAAGGTATGCACGCTGCGTCTGATACGCTAAAAGAGTGGCTGTATGAGTGGAACAAATACCACCCAGACCAGCCGCTTTATGCTATCAAGGCAGATATACACCACTATTTCCAAAGCATAGACCATGCGGTATTAAAAACTGAAATACGTAAGGTTATAAAAGACGCTGGGGTACTGGCATTGCTGGACAGGATAATAGACCACAACGGCAATATGCCGGACGGCGTAGGGATACCAGTAGGAAACCTTACCAGTCAGTTATTTGCAAATATCTATCTGGACGCATTAGACCAGTTTATTAAGCATGAGCTGGGCGTAGAGGCATACATACGCTATATGGACGACTTTGTAATATTAAGCCCAGACAAGGAACAGCTGCGCAACTGGCTTGCACGGATAGAGCAATTCTTACGGGAAGAGCTTAAGTTAGAGTTTAACCCGAAAACTACCATACTGGCAGCAAAGAACGGTATAGACTTTGTAGGCTACAAACACAGGGCAACGCACAGGAAAGTACGAAAGGACAGCATAAAGCGCATAAAGCGTACTATCAAGAAGTGCGAGAGCGGGAAAATCACAAAAGAGCAGTTACAAAAGAGTATACAGAGCTGGACGGGACACGCAGGACACGCCGACAGCTATAACCTACGAAAGAAAATAGAAACGCTGGCAGAGGCAGCCATAGAAAAGGCTGCTTAAGCGGCAAAATGCAGGAGCGAGTACATGAGTAGCAATTTATTAAGGGTAGTACAAGAACAACAGGAAACCATAGAAAAGCAAAGCAGGCTTATTGCTGATTTAATAGCCACTCTGGAAAGCTGGGAGCAGACAGCGAGCTACGACGGCGCAGAGCTGAAAGAGCGGGCAAAAGATTTGCAATTAAGAGAAAGGCAGGATTTATGAACATGACTATTACAGAATTTATTGAGGCGGCGGCACATAACAAAATTATCCAGCTGGTAGTATTGGCGATTGTGTGCGACACGGTTTTTGGCGTGCTGCGTGCAATCAAAGAAAAGAAATTTAACAGCTGCGCAGGCATTGACGGGGCTATCAGAAAAGTAGGTATGCTTATTTCTCTGGTATTCATGCTGGCAATCGACGTACTGATTAAGATTAACTTAATCGGATTTATACCGGAGCAGGTACGTACATATTTAGGGCTTGATACCGTGGGCGTGGCTGAATTTTTCGCACTGCTCTACATTGCCTATGAAGTAGTGAGCATTTTTAAGAATATGGCATTATGCGGGCTGCCCGTAAAAAAGGTATGGGAAAAGGTGCGGGAGTTTCTGGCGAAGTATACGGACGAACTGCCGGACACAGACGAACTGGACGGGGACAGCACCACAGGCAACGTAGAGGAACACAGGACACAGGAAAGATAAGAATAATAAGGACATAGCAGCAAAGAGCGCTTGCGGGACACCGCAGGCGCTTATTTTGTATGCGGAAAGGCAGGAAATATGAACATTAACAGAAAGATAAGTAAGTACAATTTCAATAAGGGCAGCGTTTCCAGAATTAAGTATATTGTTATCCATTATGTAGGCGCACTGGGCGGCGCAGAGGACAACTGCCGATATTATGGCGGCGGCAATAGAAATGCGTCGGCGCATTACTTTGTAGGATTTAACGGCGAGGTATGGCAGTGCGTAGAGGACGCTAATATAGCGTGGCATTGCGGAGCGTCGAGCTATAAACACGCAGAGTGCCGAAACGCTAATAGTATCGGTATTGAAATGTGCGTAAGGAAGAAAAACACAAAGAGCATGGGCGCAACAGATAAAGACTGGTATTTTGAGGACGCAACAGTAGAGGCAGCGGCAGAGCTTACCCGTTACCTTATGAATAAATACGGCGTGCCTGCATCTCATGTAATCAGACATTACGACGTAACGGGCAAGATTTGCCCTAACCCGTATGTATATAACACCAGCGCCCACACATGGGACGAGTTTAAGCGTAAAATCAGCGGACAGGCAGAAACACCGCAGGGCGGCAATGAAAAAACAATCTGGAATTTTCTTACAGGAAAGGGCTTAAATGCTTATGCCGTGGCTGGTATTATGGGTAATCTGTATGCTGAAAGCGGGCTTATGCCGAACAACTTACAGAACACCTATAACAATAAGCTGGGTAAGACGGACGCAGAATATACAGCAGCGGTGGATAATGGCAGCTATGGCAATTTTGTAAAGGACAGTGCAGGCTATGGGCTGGCGCAGTGGACGTATTGGAGCAGAAAGCAGGCGTTGCTTAATCATGCAAAACAGGCGGGCGTATCCATTGCAGACCTTAATATGCAGCTGGGCTTTTTATGGGAAGAATTGCAGGGATACACAGCAGTAATGGACGCACTGAAAAAGGCGGGCAGTGTGCGTGCTGCATCTGATGCCGTTCTTACTGGATATGAAAAGCCAGCAGACCAGAGCGAAACAGTAAAGAAAAAGCGTGCAGAGTACGGCGAGGGATACTATAAAAAGTATGCAGCAGGAAACGGTACAAAGTATTACAGAGTGCGCAAGAGCTGGACGGACGCAGCAAGCCAGCTGGGGGCGTTTACGTCGCTGGAAAATGCAAAGAGCGCTTGCAAGGCGGGTTATACTGTATATGATGATAACGGCAAGGCGGTATATACCGCAGCGGGGCAGCAGACAAGCGCAGGCGTTCCGTTTAGCGTACAGGTAGATATTTTAGACCTTAATATCAGAACAGGAGCAGGCACGAACTATGCAAAGACGGGAGAAACCACAGGAAAGGGAGTATTTACCATTGTGGAAGTGAAAGCCGGACAGGGCGCAAGTGCTGGCTGGGGACGCTTGAAGAGTGGCGCAGGCTGGATTAGCTTAGATTATGCCACAAGATTAGCTTAAGTTTTCGAGGGTGGGCGGTTCGCTGTCTGCCCTCTATTTTTTTGCGATTTTCTTAGAAATCTATACAAAAGTGTTGACAATATACCGAAAAAGGTATATAATAAAATCATGGAAAGGAGATAAGAACAAATAAGAGGCAAAGCCACTGGAAAGGAGAAACGGCACAATGGGTAAGAAAAAGAAACAAAAGAAAAAGCCTATCAACTGGCAAGAATTGGCAATCAGTGCAGTGATAGACTTAATCATAGGAACAATACTTATCATAATTGGTAAGTACATAGGTTAGGGCGAAAGCCCTAACCAACAGGCGGGCGATAAGCCCGCCGCCTATAAGAAATATAACACAAACCCAAAGCCGAGTAAAGAGTATGCTTTTAAAATTAGGAGTATTTTTAGTAGCAGTAGGACTGGTAAAGCTGCTGGTTGCTTTCATTTTGAGGGCAAGAGAAAAGAGAGGTAAGGCATGAATTTAGGCGAAAACATTAAAAAAGCACGAAAAGCGGCAGGCGTGACGCAAAAGGAACTTGCAGAGCGCCTGCAAGTATACCAGAAAGATATAAGCCGCTGGGAAAACAACGAGCTTACGCCAAACGCAATAACACTTGCGAAAATTTGCAGAGAGCTTAACGCCTCTGCTGATGAAATTTTAGAATTGAAGTAGAAACGAAAGCGAGGGCTTACTATGACAAAGAAAAAGGTAATTTTATTGGTAGTGGCTGCATTATTTGCAGTAAGCGGTTTAACGGCGCTGCCGTCTGGAAATATAACAGGTGGGGTGGGTTGTATTGTGATTGCGGCAGTATGCGCCTATTTTGGACTGAAAAAGAAAAGCGCAGGAAAAGAGAACGGAAACAGAACACCAGCGCCTGCCGCCGCATCTGGTAGCAGGGTTTTAGATACAATCAGAACGAAAGTAGTAGGCGTGACGTTCAATAATGAGGACGGAGAAAACAGGCAGGATATTTTAAGCAAAATGTCCGGTAGTGAAGATATTACAGTAGAAAAGTACACATACAACGGAGAGCCTGCCGCATACGTAAAGTGGGGCGATAAGGTAATAGGCAATCTATCGGCAGAACTGGCGGGGGACTTAGCGAGAAAGTACCCGAAAGCCCGCTACACCGCAGAAATACTGGAAATTTCTGGGGGGGGGTACAGACGTTCGGGTGCAATATAGAGCTTGACGTAATCGAGGACGCAACGCCCAGCGTAAGCCAGCATACGGGAGAAACTACAGTATATGTAGACCGTAGCAACAAAAAATACCATAGTAAGCCTAACTGTTCGGGAATGAAAAACCCAAAGAGCATACCGCTAAGCCAAGCAAAGAAGAAATACACCGCTTGTAAAAAGTGTTGTAAATAGGTAAAGGCATAAGCCGCAGACTTGTAAAAGAGTTTGCGGCTTTTCGTCGTATATGGGGAAAGAACAGGAACGAAAGAGAGGCAGCAGAAATGGCGAATAAGAAAGGCAGCCGACAGCTGACATGGACAGACCGTATAAGTATTGAGGCATTGAAAAAAGCAGGGCATAGCGTGATAGAGATAGCAGAACAGCTGGGCGTACACCGCAGCACTATATACAATGAGCTTAAGCGAGGGGAATATATGCACAGAAATAGCGACTATACAGAAACATTAAGTTATAGCCCAAACAAGGCACAAATGAAAGCAGAGGAAAATTTAAAGGCAAGGGGTACACAACTTAAAATAGGAAACGATATTGCATACGCAAATTATATAGAGGATAAAATAGTAAATGAAGATTACAGCCCAGCTGCGGTACTGGGAGAATTGAAAGCACAGGGGAAAGAGGGGGACTTTTCCGTAACAGTATGCGTAACGACCTTATACAGCTACATTGATAAGGGTATTTTCCTTAAGTTGTCTAATAAGAATTTGCCAGTAAAGAAGAATAAGAAGAGAAATTATAAGAAAGTACAGAGGCAACAGAAAAGGGCGGCAGCAGGAGAGAGTATAGACAAACGCCCGAAAGAGATAGATACACGGGAAGAGTTCGGCAACTGGGAAATGGACAGCGTTTTAGGTAAGCGGGGAAAGTCAAAAAATACGTTGCTGGTACTGACGGAGCGGAAAACCAGAAACGAGATTATATTTAAACTGCCAGACCATACAGACGAGGCAGTAGTAGCGGCACTGGATAGATTAGAAAGAAAATGGGGCGCTGATATGTTTAAGCGGGTATTTAAGACAATCACAGTAGACAACGGCAGCGAGTTTGCAGATGCAGAGGGCTTACAGCGTTCTATTATCAACGAGGGAGAAAAGCGGACAAAGGTATATTACTGCCACCCGTACAGCAGTTGGGAGCGTGGCACAAATGAGGTAACAAATAAGATGATACGCCGGAAGATACCGAAAGGCACAAATTTTGACGACAGGACAGAGGAAGAGGTAGAGAGTATAGAGAACTGGATAAACGGATACCCACGCAAAATACATGGCTATCATTCAGCAGGGGAACTATTCGAGGAAGAGGTAAAGCAGCTTGCATAAGAACGAAAATAGGGAGCGTGAGAGGCTGGCAGCAGTGGCAGCCTTACTATTGCGCTGCCTAAAAGTGAAAATATACAATAAAACAGGCTACGTATTGTGCAAAACGGCAAAACGATAAAAACATGAAAAAATGTCGAATTTAATGTTGACATTTTTATACTGGGTTTTTGTTGCTTTATTTATATAAATTTTTCTCCAGTAGTGGTATAATTGTAAGTACCAATCAAACAAAAATAATACTACACGGAGGAAAATTTATGTCTATGAAATGTACCCAAATCTCACTGCCCGATGTCTTCCATAACTGTCAGGATATGTTCCTTTCCAGCAGTCCTACCTTCTTCTCTCTTTTAGAAGAAAACATTGATATCAGCGACTTTATTCCCTTGGAATTTTATAATGCTTTCTACAAAACGCTCGGTCGTAAACGTGAGTACCCGCTTACTGCTTTTCTTTCTGCTTTTCTGTTTCAGAAGATTGTTTCTGTCCCTACGGATTCTCTTCTCATTGTTCTTCTTCATCTTTGCAAGGAACTTCGCGATTTCTGCGGTTTCAAGAAGGTTCCTGATGCCTCTAAATTCACTCTCTTTAAACAGGATTTTCTTCCTTGCCTGGAGCAGATGTTTACTTCTTTAGTCGATTACACAGAACCCATCTGTCAAGCCATTGATTCTCGTCTGGCTTCTATAATTACCTTTGATACCACCGGTATTGAGCTCTATGTTACTGAAAACAACCCCAAAACTCTCAATTCTCTTATCAAAAAGCTCAAAGCTTATTATAAAAACAAACCCGAGGTTGACCCTTACAAAATGGCTTACGGTCTCATGCCTTCACAAGCTGTTTCCTCACCTGACGCCAAGCAAATGTATATCAATGGTCATTTTTGTTATGCTGACAAACTCGGTATTATTACCAATGGTCTCGGTATCATCAGACACATTTCCTTCTTTGATGAACCCTTTAAGCAACAGCATCCTGATTTAATTGTTGGTAAAAAATCCGACTCCCCTGACGAAGATAAATCAATCGCTGATTCCTCTGCTTTGAAACCTGTTTTACAGGATTTCTTTTCTCTTCATCCAAACTTTCATCCGGATACTTTTTTGGGAGACTCTGCCTTTGATGCCATTGAAATCTATTCTTTTTTGCAGGACGAATTTTGTTTTTCTAAAGTAGCGATTCCTTATAATCCAAGAAATGAAAGTACTCTTAAGAAGGTTGGGTATAACGAGTATGGATACCCTGTCTGTCCAAACGATTTCTCCCTTGCCATGAAATATCAAGGACACTGCCATGAAAATGGACGTGCTGACCGCGACAAATGGGGATGCCCTAAAATGCGTTATCAAAAAGGACAATGGCTTTGTGAATGTAAAGAACCCTGTTCCCCTGCGAAAAAGGGGCGCACCACTTATACCTATGAAAACATGGCATTTCGTATGTTTCCCGGAATTCAACGGGATTCGAATGCATGGATAGAACTTTACAAAATACGTGCCGTAGTAGAAAAGGCAATCAATCACTTTAAAAACAATATGTGTATTGCCGGAAGAAAAAGCCGGAATCACCTTACTACGAAAGCGGATGTTTACTTAGCCGGCATTGCCAGCCAGTTTACGGTTATCCTTGCAGACCGTTTGAATTGTCCACAATACATACGGAGTATAAAACCTTTAATTGCATAATAATAAAAGCAATAGTCACACAATTCGTTTTGGCTTATTAAAATACGCCTAAAATCATTGCTTTTTATCAATTCGTAAACTAATCTGATAATTGAACTATTTTCTCTCCTTATATAGAGGAAAGTTATCCACATTGAGCAGTAAAATCATTTAACAATTACCTATATTTAATAATCTCTCGAAATCTTCAGCCTAGTAATCAAGGCTTTCAGATTCCCTCTTATTAAAATCCCCCACTTTTTCAAAAAACACTTGACATACGTCTCTAAAAATGCGGCACTTCGCACCTATTTAATCAAGAAACATTTTGTTCCGGCAGCGTCGGTTAGTTTTTGATTGGAGGCGATTTTTTTGTTACCTGTTAACTCTGGCGGTCTCACCGCCTATCAAAACTTTGTTGTTGAAAATCTTCGTAAATATTATCCTAATCCTGATTCTATCTCCCGCACTACATGGGGTATTATTGATCATTTTTGGAACCTTGATCTTTCATACACGGATGAAAGAATGATATCTAAGTATTCTATTTTTAGTCCCAAAACAAGGGCAATCATGAAAGAATGTCTTGAACTATCTGACGAGACAATTTCAAAGCTTGTAGTTGTAGATAACTTTTTCAATGGGATTCCAACTGAAATCCAGACAATGCTGAAACCTGCCTGAAATATAAAGTACATTGACAACTGAATCAATGCCAAATATTGAATTATCAATGTGCGTAACTAAAATCTATGTGCGATGTTTGTGTTTTTAATTTTTATCCTGCCTGATCAACAATTCTTCTTAAATAACTTCCCATAGTTTTTATCTGCCCGTTTAGAATGTCTTCCTCTGTGATTTTTGCTAAAAGCAACTGCTTTTCTTTAAAACGAAGATAATCATAAATAATATATATATTACCTTCTTCATCCTGATCAACATCCGGATAAGATATTCCCTCACGTTCGTCCAATAAAAACGGTTTACTCCATGTCAATCCATCATCCTCTGATAACCATGCAGACAAATGACTCCTTTTGGGAAATAACGTTTCTTTACTTTCCTCATCTTCTCTTTCTATTTGATGATTTACGAGTAGCAAATTTCCTGACATTAATCTTCCAAAATAAAATCTGGAATTTGGTCCCCAAAATTTTGATTTTTGAATATGCCCCCAGTTCTTTCCACCATCTTTTGAAAAAGCTTCTCCAATACCATCTGGAAGTCGAACCAACATATGCAGTGTTCCATCTTTATGTTGGACTGTCATTGGTTCGTCATAATAACGTCCCGGCATTGTAAATTCTCCCATTTTATAAAATGACACGCCTTTATCCGAGGTCGCATATACCTTGATCATTCTGTCTGTGCAATCCTGATTAAAATCTGACTCTACATTATTCCACAGGGAAAGAGATAATAACCATTCGCCATGTTCACCGATAATAGGTTTATTCAGCATTACTCCGTCAGTTATCCGAATAGCAGATGTCCAGCATAAGTTTTCTTTCTCTGGATTTTTACATATACTCAAGAATTCACCTGCTCTTCCGTCAAATCCTCCAAAACTTTGATTCCAAAATAATGCCAGTTCATTATTCGGAGTTACCCAAAGGCACGCATCAAAAGCTCTTACATATCCTTCCGGGTCCACGACTGCTATAGGCTCTGACCATGTCTGCCCTCCATCTTTGGAACGTTCTACAAGCACGTAATTATCCTTGCCTTCTCCGTTACCACCACTGTAACAGGCACAATACATTATTCCGTTTTTTGTAATTGCAATCGCTGGGATTCCTTGCCACCTTCTATGAATTCTTTCATATTTCTCAAGGTTCTTTGTCTTAACATTTGCAGGGATCAGTGCAGTATCTTTTTGTTTCTCTAATTCTTTTGTATTTTTTAATTGTTGCAGTTCATATACTAATTCATCCATTTAATTTTCCCTCGGCTGTTAAAGTACATATGCTCCTACTCCATGTTCCCCATGTTCCTTTTCCAACTCATCATCTGAACAAAATCCGCTGCTAACGCCTCCATCAACACACAATTCCGTTCCTGTAATGTAATTGGCTTCTTCCGAACACAAAAATGCTGCTGCATAACCAATATCTTTTGGTGTTCCGCATCTTCCAAGCGGAATTCCGGCTTGAGCAATAGAATAATCCTGATTTTCATATCCTTTCGGATATACTGCAATGCATCCAGGTGCTACAATATTAACCCTGATATTGTATGGTGCCATTTCTCTTGATAATGATTGTACGGTTCTTCTAAGTGCGGCCTTCATTCCTCCGTAGACGCCATCTATCGGCGTTGGCTGAAAAGCTTTTACAGAAGATGTAAATACCATACACCCCTGTATATTATGTTCTTTCATATATTTACCAACTTCTCTTCCGAGTAAGATACCCGCCCTGTAATTAACCTTATATATCATATCAATTTCTTCTACATATGCTGTTGTGAGATATCTTTCATATCCCATACCTGCATTACTTAGTAGAGCATCAATGCGGCCATATGTTTCCAGAACACAATTTAATATTTTGACAGCAGCATCGCTATTGCTCAAATTAATATCCATGCATTTGCATTTTCTTCCATATTTGTTTTGAACAATATCTGCAACTGCATCTGCCTTTTCTTTTTCTCCATAATGAACTAAAAAAATGTCATATCCTTTTTCAGCGAAAACTTCAACAATACCAGCCCCAATTCCTCTATTTCCGCCCGTCACTAATGCAACCTTAGTCTTTTCTTCTTTCAAACCTTTTTCCTCCTTCTCTCTTTTGTCCGGCGCCTGACTTTTTTGATATTTTTTCATCAGTTCACAAAGACATTTCCTTCTGGTGGCACTACATCAATTTCATCTTCAAATTTCATCTAAAATTCACCACTTTATAAAATTGTAAGCATTTTCCAAATCAAGCAGCTTTGTTCTGTCAATCATATAAAGGCAGATAATAACTTTTTCTTCATATTCTTTACCTCTTTTCTGTACTTGGTGCAAATCAGCTTCATTTTAAAGATAATTATCTTTAATAAATTTATGTAATTATTGTATAATCTTTCAAGTGCAAAATCAATTGACATTTTCTCCATTAATAAAAGTTTTAAATTGGTGTTTTTCAACAAAACATCACTGATTTAACCCATATAAAATACGAATTTTTCACTAATGTTTCACACTGAAATTCCATTTTCATATTGACATGCCATTTCTTTAGAAATATTATATTATTAGCATCAATAGTTAATGATCTTTCAATGATGTTTTGTCTATTATATGGAAGGAGAACTATTTAATGAGTCATATACCAGCCTACAAGGAAGTATACAGTAAATTAAAAGAAGAGCTTAAAGAAGGCATCTATCCTGCTGGAAGCCTGTTGCCAACCGAATCCGAACTGGAGAAAATTTTTCATGTCAGTCGCACTACGATCCGCAAAGCTATCAGTATTTTATCCCTGGAAGGATATGTAAAAACAAAACAGGGCTATGGAACGGAAGTATTAAACATTTTTACTGTACAGAAATTGAACCAGATAACTTCAATCACTGAAACCCTACGTCAAAAAGGATATACTGTTAAAACCAAAAGTATGTACATAGAAAAAATCACAGCTCCAGAATCAATTATGTCTATCATGGAAATGCATACCCCTGCCCCCATATATAAAGTACAACGGGTACAGACTGCAGACGGGGTTCCCATCGCATTAATGACCAACTATGTCAAATGCAGCTATACCCCTGGATTAGAACACTATATCGATGACTTTACCAGCTTTTACAGCTTTCTTGAGAAAAAGTATAAAATAATATTCTCCAATGCTGTCCAATACCTGTCAGCCGTGAGCGCCAATTTTACAGAATCACAAATATTAGAAAAACCGGTTGGTTCTCCTCTTCTTTGCAGCCGTAGAATCTGTTATTCTGGTCAGGATCCTTTTCTATATGGCATTACCAAACTGGCTTCTGACAAATACGAATACTGTGTAAGTCTACAAAACAGACCATAATATTTTTTCATTTTTTAACTGATTATTTGTCAAAAATCCCCGCACTTCATCTTTAAATTTAAATGCTGAAATGCGAGGATTTATTTTATTTATAATTTTCATCACAAGATCTGGCAGAACTCAAACTGTTCACCTGTTGGACTTGCTATCTTGAAGTACCGGATACCGTTGTCCCAAAATCCCGCAATACCTTCAATACCATCAGTAACGATTTTATATCCGTTCTTTACACAATATGCATAGTCCGACTCAATATCATCAGAAGCAAAACTATAATGATCAATTCTTCCGGAAACCTCATCCGGAAGCCGAGAATCTGATGGAAATTTCACGATCATTGTTGCAAAAAATCGATGTTCCCGGCGGGAATTGAACCCACAACTAGCGCTTAGGAGTTCAAGTCCCTACAGAAAATCTATGTTTTTCTTGGTCAACATAAGTCAAACAACAACTTGATTTTACTGACTTTTCTGTAAATCCATGTCAAAATAAGAAAACTGAAAATCATCCAAGTTAAGCACCTCTCGCTGACAAATGAGTGACACTGTCACCCTGAGGGTTCAACCATTCCGTTCCTGCGAATTCATATTTATGGCTACCATTCTCACTCTGTATGCGGTAATGATAACACTGTTTTCTTATTAGATTACTTATATTATAACGTGTGCGAGGTCGGATGTCGATGGGTTTTTGACCATTATTTACTTATATTTGCTTTAACTTAAAAAGCCGGAAGCTAATGCTCCCAGCTTTACATTCTTTTACTCCATCGGTTTTACAAACTTGAATTTATCTGCTATCACTTTCTTCTCGTTTTCCAATTTCTTTTCTGTAATCTTCCATAAGCCTAACACAATGGTCTGCTATATCCTGCATTCCAAGTTTTTTGAAAAAAGCAATCTGCATTCCCATCATTTTTTCACAAACAACCATTTTCTGTTCATCTGCATTACTAATAGCAAGCCATGGGAATGCTTTATATCTTTTAGTGTTACCAATGAGAAAATTATACCCTATCAACTTATCTTCGCGAAAAACAAAATAGAATTGAGGACCTGAACCCGGAATCGATTTTTCCATAATTCGTTGCATTGTTTTCACCCCACCGTATGCTGGAATAAAACCTATTTGCTCAAGAGCGTTTAAAATATCAGGTTTTTTATCTGTAGGTATGTCTCTATAATTTATAATCTGCTCCATTTGCTTTGCCCTCATTCAATTTAGATTTGTCAATTTCATTAAATAAGAATTAATTGGTCAGCTTCGGCAATTCATTTTCTTCAACCGGAACTGCTTCAAGGTCAATATTTGACCAATATGAGCCAATATCTGATCTTGTAAAGTATTCAAAATTGCCCGTGGAAGATTTCAGCTTTCCGTTCTTGACTCCATTACAGACATAAATCAGTTCGTAGCTTGTCCCATCCGAAAGGTTAAATCGAAAACTGGTCACATCCCCTCCTGTGGTCTCTTCAACTTGCTTTTCCATCAATGACAAGTCCTCAAACTTATCATACAAGTCTATTATGTCAGTTTCTGCAACGACTACTTTCTTTTCCGCTGATACAGGTACTCCAGTATAGTGGTACATTTCGATATTTTCAACTTGTCCAACTTCAAAAGGAAAGTTGATATTGACTGTTTCTCTGTTGCAACCGACCACCCCCATCATCAAAAGCAGCAAGGCTATCATTCCTATCATTTTTTTCATATCATCACACTCCTTTACAACCCCAAAGTCATTTTACTTGCGCTCCATAAATCCTATGATTGAAAAAATAAATCCTAAAACCATATGATTCTTCTGTCAATCAGAACCAATCTGCTTTCTCCTATCGGTGTCCAAGCATACACGCTCTTGCAATATAACGTATTATCAGCTCCGAGCCTGTGCTTTCTGTATATTATCTGACCAATACTTATTGCTGAAAAAATCCCCATTTCTAGGCAAATTTCTGAACATATCCATAACAATATCATATGACAAACCTGATGTGTCCACAAACATCTCTTTACCATCTTTAGATTTAACTGCAATTCCGTTATCACCCACATACGCTACTGTATTGT
>ENA-OOXM01000290-OOXM01000290.1-human-gut-metagenome-genome-assembly--contig:-NODE-290-length-47213-cov-2.324441_pt1 | contig 47213 bp, 54 predicted proteins | sample MGYA00241589_ERZ501347 | MGnify/ENA primary metagenome ERZ501347 (study PRJEB25962, sample SAMEA2042832) | human gut metagenome | biome: human gut; feature: human-associated habitat; material: faeces...
TTACATATTCTTCTGTATAATCAAGCATTTTTGAAATTGCACGCTTGCTACCTCTAACCTTATCTACTGCGTCAAAATTTTCTCCAACAGTTCTTAAGACAGGTTTAATATTTAAAACTGCTCCAAGAGCTGCCGCTGCCGGTGTAACTCGTCCACCTTTCTTTAAATATTTTAAATCATCCATTCATCACCTGTCAACGGCTTCGATAAATCACAAATTAATATTTTATACAATACGTAGATATATCAATTATATACCACAGACTTAGAATAAATAACAACTTAATATTTCATATAATCCTTAATAACATTATGGTCTTTAAGCACCTTTTCAATAACAGTACCCTTTATCTTTCTTAAAAGCGGCTTCTTGATATTGTCAAGCACACCCGGTAACTCTATCTCAAGTGGTGACTTGCCATCCATAAGCTTAACGGATGCATCTAAGAGGTCTCTCACATCATATACACTGCCCCATACCTCTGGAACACCTCTGTCAACACCGAGAAGTCCATATACAGCCTCCATAGCTGTTCTTACAGAATACTCAGTTGTAAATATAGTATCTCTTGGTGTTTCAGCAAACTGTCCAAGGAATGCAAAGTTTACACAGCCATCTGGAATAACATCCGGTCTGTCGCCCTTTCTTCTTGGCATAAAGAATGCTGTGATATATGGCATCATCGTAGGAGTTGTGTTGCAGTGGTTCTTAGCAAGCTCATCTATTTCATTTACTGGTATTCCAAGATGATATAACCACTCTGCTGTTATCTCTTCACCAGTACACTCTTTCATAGGCTTCTTTATATAGTCACCAGGTACATCTGTAAATAAGCTGTATACCCATACACACACTTCATCCTTCTTCTGTTCCTTGAACTGTCCCTGTCTGTTGATAGTCCAGCTAAGAAGCCATCTTGAGTCCTTGCAGCTTACGATACCACCTGTAACAACATTTCCAGTTCTTGGGTCTCTTTTACATATCTTCTTAATCTGGTCAATAATCTGCTCGTTGCTTGTTGTAACTGTTGCTGACTCCCAGTTAGACTTAGCTATATCGCCGCAGAACTTCTCTGGATGTCCGAATTCAAGTGACTGCTTTGCAATATTCTTCCAAAGGCTCCAGCAGCCGCTTGTTCTTACCTCTGCATCGCCAACTGGCGCGTGAGTATGGTCGCCATATATAGTACTCTCTGTACAGCTTCCGTTTGTTACGAATACAAGGTCATTTTCTGTAAGCTCGATTGTTTCCTTTTCACCCTTAACGCTGCATTCTATCTTCTTTGCAATCTTCTTACTTCCATTGAATTCAAATACTACATTTTCAACTCTTGTATTGAACTGGAACTTAACGCCTGCTGCCTCAAGATACTTCTGCATTGGAAGGATAAGCGACTCATACTGGTTGTACTTAGTAAACTTAAGTGCGGAGAAGTCTGGAAGTCCTCCGATATGATGGATAAATCTCTGGATATACAGCTTCATCTCAAGCGCACTGTGCCAGTTTTCAAATGCAAACATAGTTCTCCAGTAGAGCCAGAAATCTGAGTCAAATACCTCTTCATCAAAGAAATCTTCAATCTTCTTATCATAAAGGTCTTCGTCCTTAGTAAAGAACAGCTTCATAATCTCCATACAGCCCTTCTGGCTTAAGTTAAACTTGCCATCTGTATGTGCATCCTGTCCACGGTTAATAGTTGCCCTGCAAAGTGAGTAGTTAGGGTCATGCTTGTTAAGCCAGTAATATTCATCAAGTACTGAAGCTCCCGGCTTTTCAAGTGAAGGAATACTTCTGAACAAATCCCAGAGGCACTCGAAATGGTTCTCCATCTCTCTTCCACCTCTCATAACATATCCTCTTGTTGGGTCATTTATACCATCACATGCACCACCGGCTATATCCATAGCCTCAAGAATGTGAATATGTTCTCCCTTCATCTGTCCATCTCTTACAAGGAAACACGCTGCTGCAAGTGAAGCAAGTCCGCTTCCTACTATATAAGCTGACTTATCATCAACGCCATCCGGCTTTTCTGGTCTTGCAAATGCTTCATAATTACCATTAGAATAATATATTCCTTTACTATTTTTATCATACTTTCCACGTTCTGTATTTCTATATTCTTCGTGTTCCGTCTTCTGTATTTCTTTTATCTTCTTTTTCTCTGTACCATTCTTATTCTTTGCGTTAAGTGCTGCAACTCCTGCGCCTACAGCAAGCAGTGCTGCTCCTGCCTTTAATGTCTTGCTTCCGATTGATTTATTACTCATATAGAACCTCATTTCTGCGCACTTTTTTACTCATAATAGGTTTGTGTCAGGTGCGCTCAGACATCAATCCCGCATGTGAAAAATCTATTTTTCACACTATTCTTTTTTCTCATAATTTTCATAACTTCTTGTTGTCTTCGGAGTTTCACTCCATATCTTATCAGCATATGGTTTCCATGTATTAGCATAAGGAACACATTTGCTGCAAAGATGCTCTGCTGTTTCCGGTGACTGTAAATCTGTTGACTTGGCACCCGTTTCCTTAACCATCCTCTGCAAAATCTCAGGATTTTCAAGCATAGGACAAGGTCTTAAGTGGTTTTCATTAAATGGCTGGTTCTTTCTGTATGCCATAAACAGTGGCTGGTGCAGTATCTCAAGAAGTGTATTAGTTCTGATGTTTGCACCTGAATAATGTATAAATACACAAGGCTCTGCATCGCCATTGGCATTGATGTGGAAGTAATTTCTGCCACCGGCTATACATCCGCCAACGAATTCACCATCATTCTGGAAATCAAATGTGAATAATCCCTTACCTGTTGTAAGACTTCTTATCTGTCTTATGCGGTCTTTCATATATATTCTCTGCTCAGGTGTTGGAAGCAATTCAACAGATGCATCATTTCCAACTGGCATATAATGGAAATACATCGCATAGCGGCATCCCTTATCAACCATAAGCTGGATGAATTCATCACTTGTAACTGTTTCTGTATTCTTGGAGGTGTAGCATATCGAAGTACCGAATACAAGTCCATTTTTCTTTAAAAGATCCATCGCATGCATAACCTTTCCATATACGCCGTCACCTCTTCTTAAGTCGTTGACTGCCTCAAAGCCTTCAAGACTTATGGCAAGGTAAAGATTACCAACTCTCTTCATATCCTCACAGAACGCTTCATCAACAAGTGTTCCATTGGTAAAGGAAAGAAATGCACAATCATTATGCTTCTCACACAACTTAATAATATCGCTCTTTCTCACAAGTGGTTCGCCGCCTGTAAACATATAAAGGTATATGCCCAATTCCTTGCCCTGTGTTACAACTCTGTCCATCTCATCAAATGTAAGATTAAGCTTGTTGCCGTATTCTGCCGCCCAGCAGCCTGTACAATGAAGATTACATGCACTTGTAGGGTCCATAAGAATGAGCCAAGGCACATTACAGTTATACTTTTCTCTCATTTTCCTTATTGTCTTAGTTCCATTTAAAAATGCTTCAAAACCAAGATTAAGTACTATTGTCTTTAATACATTAGGGTCTATTTCATCTAATGCCTTGTTAATGTACTTATTAAGTGCGCTGTCCTTATCTGAAACTTTCTGTCTTACACCATCGAAATCGACATCAAGCTTCTCACCATCCATATATTTCTCCATAAAATCGACAAGCTTTAATATCTCTTTTTCTCTGTCTTTATCTAAATTCTTCAGTATTATATCAGTAGCTTTGCTGACTGCAATTCTTCCTGCTTTATGTGTTATTGTACCCATATTTATCACCATTCCTGTATTTTATTTTCACTGTAAATGTATTGCTTATCCCCGTAAGCTTCTGTCCGTCTTAACTGTATTAATGACTATTATTAAGTTAAGCACGCCATCCAGACACAGGTTCAGTCCTATAAGTCTTATCATCATTCTTGTAGTTTCACCTGGCATCAGTATAAGCAAAATACCAAGTGCTGCTACTATAACTGCCATAATTAACATAATCCACCAGCTGCTTATTCCAAATCTTTTAGAGTCCAGCGCAGTCTGTATCTTAAGTGTCGCATCCACCAGCATGACTATTCCTATGCATGTCGATAACAACTGTACTATGCTTGATGTTCTACAGACAAATACTATGCCGACAATAGCTGCCACTATCCCAAGTGCAAGGTCAAACTGGAATGCCAGCTGATATACATCCTTTGCAAAGTATCCTATCACTTTCACAACCCCATACACTATCAGGTATATGCCAAATACAATACAGACTGTGTTAAGTGCTATTCCCGGCGCAAGCAGCAATATAAGCCCGACAAGAATAAGACATACTGTAAGCAGATTGTACATATTTTTTATTCCCTTTATGCCATTCATAATTTAACCTCCTTTATCATTTATAATTACATCTATAAAAGAGCACATTTAAAATATTTATTAATACATTTTATATCTGCTCATTTATTGATTGTAATTAAAGCTGTTCAATGAACATTATCTATAAATATTCTTGTAACAGCTCTTTCTATGTGGTTAATCTACTATATTTTTCTATATATTAATACAGACAAATTAAGGAGAATGTACATAATTCGTACACTCTCCTCAATTTGTCTGAAAATAAAATATTTATAAACCAATTAATATACAACTATAAATAAGTAAATTTAAAATATTGCACAAGTATGTCCGCATTAGATAGACATATTTTCCATAATTTATTGAAATGTATATAAAGCACAAACAAAAGTAAATTATCTTTGTGTATTTTTCTGTATTTGCTCATTTATAGTATATAACTTAACAATCTTATCTGTATTGCAAAAAACAAAGTTTTAATACTAACCCACTTTACTTGCCTTTGATATCATAACTGGAAGTGTGGCATCTATTGACTCTGCTATCTTTCCGATAAAGTGCTCAAAATCAGCCTGCATCCCGCTTTCTATCCATTTGTATGTACTTCCGATAATGGCATATCCATAAAAATATGACATAAATTCAAGGTCTTTTTCTGATATATTCTGCCCTTCGCTTTTTCTCGCTATATAACTTTTTAAAACCTCTGCTGTCATCTTTTCAAGATAATTCGTTATAATATCGCGGTTCTTGGAATTATATACATGTATCACAACATCCTTATACTGCGCAAGCAAAGAAGCAGCCTTGCTGTACTTCTCATAAAAAGAGCCATCTTTGGCAACATCCCTCAGATTTTCCTCAATCTCCTGCATAAATATGCTATTTAACACATCATATATATCCTTATAATAGTAATAAAATGTGTTTCTGTTAATCTCACATTCATCACATATATCCTTAACTGTAACTTTATCTATTGACTTTGTCTTGAGTAACTCTAAAAGACTGAGCATTATAGCCTTTTTTGTAAACTTAGCCATATATAAACATCCTTTACCTCATAGTTTTTATTCCGTTTTCGGTGTTAGGTGGGTCACAACTTCAAAAGTCTTATCATGCAGGCACGAACGACATTTCAACCTTTTAACCCTTACATCATAATTATGAGTATATCATAGCTTTTATATTTAAGCTAATAAAAATATTATTAAAGAGAATTAGACATTTCATCTAATTGCTTATATGTAAACTTTTCATCTTCAAACACAAGTGCAATCTTATCTGGTGTTTTCTTTGCCTTATCTATAAATAATTCATGGATACATTTTTCTCTTGGATATTCCACATAAGTATCATTGAATTGTTCCAATACAAGATTCTTTTCTTCCTGTGGAATAATATCAATCCCTTTAATGTCAGTTGAAGCTTCATTTACAATCTGAGCAAGAATGTATTCCAGACAGCTGACTATATATTCAACTTCTCTTTCATATTTAAATACAACCGTCTGGTAATCAACATTTACTGTATGCGTACTTTTCCCATCTCGATTATCAATATGAACAACAAATGGTACTTCGCTATACCCATTTGAGTACCACTTTGTTTCAGCATCTGTTTCCGTTGTTGCATTCTGATAACTAATCATAACATCATACAAATTCCCTGAGAAATTTTGCTTTTCTCTAAGATACTTCAATATATCCGAATAAGGATATTTCTGATGTCTGAATATCTCCATATGTCCTTTACCGATTTGCTGTTCAAGTTCAGTTATAGTCATATTTTCTTTTACTTGCACTGTAAGAGGCATAGTAGATATAAACATACCTGCAATCTTCTTTTCCTTAGTGTTGTTGCGGTTTAAAACAGGTATTCCTATTGTTATCGTGTTATTTTCAGCATTTATTCTTGATAAATATGTAATAAGTGCTGTTTCAAACAATACTGCTTGTGTTACTTGATTGTTGCTACAGTATTTATTAATCTTATTTTATAATTTCTCCGATAAACATTTGGTAAATCTTTTTGCTTCAATGCTATCAGATTTTGCTGGCAACATTTTTATTATGCTTTTTTCCGGCTGTGCTGTATATTTATTTTCCCAAAATGATTTATCTTTCTTATATCGTTCTGATATTAAATAGTCCTTTTCTGTCTGCACATATTCTGTATAATCAGCCTGCCATATATCATAATCTATACCCTCTGCAAGGTTATGATATATCCCATCTACCTGTCCAGCTATAAGGGAAAATGTCCATGCATCAGATATAAGATGGCTCAAAACTGCCAGAATTCCACTACAATCTCCAACCTAAAAAACGACAAAACGATACATAGCTTTATCATTAAATCCTATAGGATTTCTTGCAAAATTCTCTGCAAAATCATCAAATTTATCCATTGTGTCAAAGTGCATTACTGGAATATCTTCCAATTCTTTAGAGATATACTGAACCGGCTCTTCCTTTTCCACAAAATGTAGTCGTAAACCACTCTGGCACTCTATAACCTTATATATAGCTCTTTTTAATAAATCATTATCCCGTTTTTCTTTATAAAATATAGCTCCGCATTGGTTTCCTATTGCTGTATCTCCATAGTACTTCTGAAGATTCCATATATTCTTCTGAGGTGTTGTCAAATTATAATACTTCATTTTTGTCCTCCGTATCTAAACTTCTATACAATGCTTTTTTTGTTAATCTACAAAACAAAAACACCCAACAGTAGAAATAGTGCGAAAACGCACTATCCCTACTGCTGGGTGTTTTATATATGTCATAATCACACTAGTTATTCTGCTCTGCTAAAGATTTTCCTTCTTTCCATTTTATCCGTCAACTCCTATTCGAAAATTCTATAATATATTATACTGCCAAAATGCTATGTTCACAATATGACATTTTATATATTCTGAATTATACTTCTCAAATCACGTTTTAACATTCCTAATGACTTATTATGTTTATTTTTTATATTTGTATATGGACAATTATTACATAAAACATTATCTATATTATTCATTACAAGATTTCTATTATTATTTCTTATCTCTTTTACAATTCGACCATCAGTAATTTCAAAATGCAAAGAAGTTTCGTCTGCAAATCCCGTTTCTGGAATAAATCTTTCTGAAAAAGCAAAATACTTAATAGTATGTGATAAAACAAATTTATCATAATAATCTTTACGAATAAACACAGTTTCTCCAATAGGATCAATATAATATGAATTCCTATTATTATTACATAATATAACCTTTTCCTTAGCTTGAGTTTCCCACGACAAATCAGAAATATTCAATTGTAAGTTAAAATACTTAATTATTTCTGCCGGAGGTAATACCAATGATGTCTCATCAAAAACATCGTATTGACTAGTAATATTTTTAATACTTTTACATAACCATGGTTTATTTTCATTTTCTGGATATATTTTTAATTCATCCAAATACTCTTCTAACTCAATAGTAAGATATCGTGCATTACCATCATCATATATAGTCTCTTTTTCTGATGTACAACACCATATATCATATGTATCTTTCCATTTTATATCGTACATATCCTCTTTATATAAAGACACTCTTCCAGCCAGCAATACCCATTCCTGTTTTCCTACTTTAACAGTTTTGATTAGATGAAGAATATTTCTTCTCGTCAATTCAACATCTTTCACCCAATAGATATCTCTATGTAATGGTTGTTCTAATGAGCCAATTACATAATCCCCCAATCTTTCAATGTAATCCTGATATGTTGGAATTGGTGCCGTAATTATAACATCTTCTCCATATTCTAATGGATCATATACTTCATAACCAATATTGTTCTGACGATTATTATATGTCGCAAACTGGTCAGTATAGTGATTACACATCAAACTTCCATAATATAAGCCTGTTGCAATATCCACACACTTCATATAAACAGAATGATTAAAATCCACTTCTCGCATATTCATTGATTTCCTATCTGCTAAAGTTCCATAGTAATTAAATACATATCTCAAAACATTTTCAAACTCTTGAAAAAAAGATTTCATATCAATTGTTTCAAGCTTTGCAATTAATTCGATTTCTGGCATAACTATTTTTTCAAATGTCATCCAACCACTACATTCTCCACCACAAACACATGCATATTTATTATAAAGATAATCATTTATTTTTTTAATTTCGTACTTATCATTTACCAAAAATTGCGTATGCATATCAATATGATCTTTTCCGAAATATCTAAATGGCCAAAAATCCTTATTCATTAAATCAACATTTAATAATATATCATTTAAATAATCTGATACCTCTGCATTTTGATTATACTTATATAGATCTTTTCTATTCCACATAATAAATGAATATGCTGAACCACGATATTCAGCTATTCTACTAATGCTTTTTGCAGTTAGATTTTCTTGTGAACTAATAATTTTATTGTAAAAAGCTAGAATTTTCTCATTGCCACATTTTATTTTGCTTAAAACATATATAATACTTTCTTGAATATACAAATCCAAAATATTATCATATTCAATAATAATCTTATCGATATATCCATCATTCTTTGAAACAACTTCATATAAAAGTTTTACTGCCAAACACCTAATATCTTTATTGGGTGCTGCACAACAAAGCAAAGCAAAATAAAAAGCTTCATCATCTCTTCTGTCTGCTCTATCATTTAACGTAGTAAAATATAACACATTCTTAAGCCTGTTTTTTATTTCATTTTGAAAATAGTATCCTGCCAAAATATTAGACAGTTCACCTATTCTTGCACAACTTCCACAATAATATTCAAATAAATAATTTTTACAATTAAATGGTTTATCTGTAAATCCTCCCATTATCATTAATAACTCATTGTGGTCAATTTCTTTAAAATTTTCTTGAAAGGCTTCAATATCGTCTCTTTTAAAATGCACCTTAACCAAGTCTCTAATGTCAAGACGTTGCATCAATTCTGTATCCTTAAGTAGTTTTATAATTTTCACATAGTCTGGTGATAAATTGTCAAATATTGCAATAATCAGTGCACCTTCAAGACCATACAATACACCTGTTTTTGATTTTATAATTGCAACCTGTTGCTGATATTCTTTTCTGCTAATATCTTCAAACAATGATCTAGCAATTAAAAAATCAGTTAACGAGTCAATTACAAAATAATAATTTTTCTCACCATTATGCTCATAACAATTCATAAATCCCATTTGTGTCATAGATAGAATAAAATTATTATCTGTTTTTATTATTGATAGCAAGCTTTTTTCATTGATTTGCTTCTTGCCATTCCTATACATCCACTGTGCAACTCTTTTAGTATCTTTCCATATATCAATACCTTGACAGGTTAAGTTATTCTTAAATACTTTATTTATAGTAGTCTTTATGTAATGTTCCAAAATATAAGTGACAGATGCAATTCCATTCTCTCTTTCATTGGCAATTTTTTCTGACGATAGTACATCACATAGCATACCTAATAATAAAGCATTATTTGAATACAAAATATCTTCATATAAATAAACATCTGGAATAGACAATTTAAGTATCTCTCCCAATGCAGATTCAAACGAAACTCCTGGAAATTTATACTCGTATTCAGATAGTTCTTGATATTCTTTAAGAATTGTTTCATCCATCGAATTTATTCTATAGGATAGAACAATACGAATTCTCGGATTCTTTTTTAATTTCTTTAATATATTCAATAAACTTTTCTGACCTGTCTCAGACATTTCATTTATTGCATCACAGATAAAAACAAATCCATTTTCACTTGCATCAATTATTTCTTTGATATTAATTCTATTTGTGTCTTTTTCAAACTTTCCATATATGCATAAATGTTCAATATTCTTTTGTTCTAATTTTTCTTCAAAACATTTTATAAAATAACTCTTGCCAATCCCTCCCTCTCCTGAAATCAAGCAAAAACTATGCATCTTTAAACAGGTCTTTATTTCATATATATTTACACCATACCAAGATAAATTCTTTTTCTGAATCTGTGCAATTATTCGCTCTACTTCATCAAGGAAATTGGCTTTATTCGACAAAAATGAATTATATGTAGACATTATATTCTCAAGCTTTGTCAATTCATCTGTAATATCATTATCTTTTTGAGATTTTTTTATTTTAGGAATATCTCCGATTAAATAATTCATAAATTTCGGATTTTCCCATTCCATTATATATGAATTAAGACTAATCTGTTTCATTCTATTTTTCTGGATCTTATTCAACTCCCTATAGTTCATAATTAGCTCCTTTTAATTTACGTACAATCCTTCGTGTATTTTTCTCTATTTTACTAATATCACGAACGCAAAAATTTATTGATATTAAAATACTTCTTTATATTTTAAAAAATATATATCCAAACTGTATAATTCAATATAATATTTTATACTTAAAATAAATAAAAAAAATAAACAGCCACTTTTATTTGTAGTAGCTGTTTATATGTTTATATTGTTATATATTCGTTATATAATATTTTTAAGGAATTAAAGTCTCCTTCACGAACACTATTCCATTTTATAGAATATGTTGATAATTCATCTGTTTTTAATTTATATAGCCAATCCTGTTCATCTGTATATAAAATATTTCGTTCCAAAAGAAAATTCAAAATTTTTTCTTTTTTCTCATTTTTATTTATAATTCTGTTATTAATAAAGTCCATTTTTCTTGCTGGAGCATCTTTACTATGTGACCGTAAACAACTAAAAATTCTTCTAACGACATTTGAAAATACAATAAAATCATCTGCATCATCATTATTAATTTCTTTTGCATAATATGGTAAAAGCTTAAAATATCCTTTTAAAGAGTCGCAATAAACTTTAAAATTCTTACTATCGTCTATCTTTATTTCAAATTTAGGAATATTTTGTGTAATATACATCATTTCATTACAAGTTAATGAACATTCTCCCGGAGAATATGCCTCTATTGATACAAAATTACCACACCATACTATTTTACTACAATTAATTGTTGAATTATATATACGGGCTTCACCATCTGCTGTACCTATATAAACATCAGCTTCTACGTCTATATAACAATTAGACAACTGATTTATATAAATACCTTCTTTTATATCATTAAGCATAAACTCTATTAAAAGATATTTCTTATTATCTCTTTCAAGAACAAACTCAACAGAACATTCTTCTTTATCTCCATTGATATAAATTAATGATTTATCTCCTGTCTGGGTATGAGCTTTTAATGAATTATACATAAGAGCAATATCTTTTCCAGAAACACTATTATTTGAAAAAATACTATAAAATTCTATTAATAATGGCGAAGGGTTATATTTCTTATCAGAAATATATTCTCTTGCAAAATCTTTAAAATCTTCTAATGATAATATATTAGATACAACATAATCACTAAATACTATACCTGTAAAATCATATCTTATATCACTATCACCTTTACATTTTATAAATGGATGCTGAGGTAATTGAGCATTGATAGCTTCTAAGTATTCATCATAATACTGTGAAGGAATACTCTTATATGAGTTCGTATCAATAAAAAATGTACTATCATTATACATAATCTGACCAAAAATTCTCAAAATCTGTTCTTTTGGTGAATAAATGTCATCTGAAAAATTTGCAATATTCGGTAATTTTATTTTCAAAGACCTAATAAATTTTTCACGTTCTCTTATTAATAAACAATCCATTATTTTCTTTAATAAACTACAATTATTTTCAGAATTTGAAGTATTTTTTAATAAATTCAACGTATTTCTTTCTTCATCATATGATGTTGATAAAGCATTTAATACAGGGGCATAACCTAAAAAAGAACTTGTATTTTTATTCATTAAAATTCTTTTTATCTCTTTAAATTGAGCTTCTATACATTCATCTACAATATCAGTAATAGGAATATTACGCTTTTTTAACCCATTTTTTATATATGTTTTTGCATTAGCTTCTTCAAAATAACTTACTTCATAATGATTGTACGCAACATTGTTGTCTTCAAAATATTTTTTTATAAATAAGGCACTCTCTGTTCTTGCTAATAAAACAGCACAAATATCTTTATTATTGACTGTAATATTATTAAAATCCCTTAAAAAGAATTCTATTCCAGTTCTTCCAGAACCAGTTTCAGCTTCATCAAAAGCATCAACTACTAAAAAACTAGAACCTTCAACTAAACTTTGAATAAAAGAACTTATCTTGTCACTTCCTACAGCCTGCATAATTGTTCCCTGAAAACTATATTCCGCTACTTTTGTATCTGGTAAATCCCAATATATTCCATTATATGTGTAACAAAGTTTTCCCTGTAGCTCCTGGTGCAGAAATTATTATAAACTTTGGACTATTTTCTTTATATTCTGAACCACCTTCTTCATAAAAAATAGGTTCGACATATTCATATATTTCATTGTTGTACTCTTCTTCATTTATATATCTAATAGTAGAAAAATTAGGATTTAATGAAAATATTTTGTTTTTTTTATTAATCTTATTGAATATTGTATCTAAATTCATATTGACCTCTTTTATATATTTTTTATTAAGCTTAGTCTCCCAACTTCCTAACATAAACTTTTCCTCCATTATAACATACAAAAATTAATAAATCATTCTTTTTATAAAATTTTTTTTATGCAATTAAAAATCAAAAATATTATCCTTATATAATAGTGTAAGAATTTCAAAAAAAATAACAAAAAAGAGAACTGCTTTTTTACAAACAGTTCCCTTTAATAATTTTAAATTTAATAAGATGGTCTATAAATATGAGGATAAGTTGATTGAAGCTCACTCATTGTTACTTTTCTTACAACTACTCCACCATAATCTTTAGAACATTCAAGTATATATATACCTGTCTTATTTTGGTTTTTATCGGGACTCTTAAATTTCATTGTAAGTATAGAATAATCATCAATACCATTCTTTAAATATCCTAAATACATAGCACATTTACCATCTGCCGAACTAACAATATCTCCAACCTTCCAATCACTGCCTGAATAACTTTCACTATAAAAATTAGTATTTTCATCTAATAATCCATAATATCCATTAACACTAATTGTACCTCTTCGATAAGTACCTATTAAAAAGCCTGAAGCATCTGCTGGACCACCTATTGTATCTGAATATACAGCATTCTTATGAGCATTAGGACTGTTTTTACTTTCAGAATAATAAAACTTACCTACTGAACGCAAGCCTTTTTCAAGAATAGCTTTTTGCTTTTCAGATAAAGTCAAATTATTACTTGTCTGAATGTTTTTTAAAGTATCAGATACTTGTTTGTCATTTAAACACTCATTAATAGCAGAAGGAAATGTTACTTCAAATGATTTCCAATTATCTATACCATTTTGGTAATTATCCTCATAGTAATCTCCATAAAGGTCTTTTAAATCTTGTAAAACGTCCTTTTTAATTACCCAATTACCATCTGATTGTTCATCAGTCCAACCATCAAATTCAAAATAATCTTTATCTTGCATTTTATAAGCATCCTCATTTACATAAGAGTAATCACTACTTCCACTAGCTTTATTTTTAATCCAGTTAAGTATTGATAATGAAGATGTAAATAATTTTGTATTTTTCCATTCAATAGCTTGTATTGGACTTCTTATTGGTAGATAAAACCACGAATTAGCTGCTTCAATCCAATGATTTTGCCATGCATCTATTGTCTTATAAGTTTCTCTTATATTTGAGATAGCAAAATCTGTATTACTTAATAGCAAAGGTGTTTTAAAATTATCTTCAAAACATAATGTATCATAAGTCATATCTTCTGATAAATTTATAGTAGGTGAAATATGTCCGCCACAATGACCCATACATACATAAGCTGTTTTGAAACATCCTGGATTATCTTCTGATACCCAAGGGTCATGTATATGTCCTTCAATACCACAAGCCCAAGTATATTCTTCTCCTGCTTCACTATGGTTATGTTCTTCCTTATCACAATCCCAAGTGAAATTTTCACCTGAATCTTCATGACTATGTTCATAATCATATCCACAAATTAAATCACCTCGAACAGGGTCGCTGTAAACTTCACAGTTTTCATTATGTTCGTGATGTCCATCACATATCATTACATCAATCCATTCATAAAATCCATCAAATATATGGTCTACTGTATGGTATTCATCACAATCTTCACAATAATATTCGTCCTCATCGCTATTATGATATTCGTCATAATCTAACAGAATATTATTATTATAAGCACAATCCTTGAAATATACTCTTGTCTTTGTAGGTAGCCATTGTGTTTCATAACAATCAGAACTTTCTTCATGCGTTTCATCATTATAGCCTAAAAATTCTTGATACCATTCATAACAATCATCATTATGGATATGTTCTTCAATGTCACATTTATCTCCATCTGTTGTGAACCAGGCTTTCGTACAGCCATCTTGCTCATGATTATGTTCTTCTTTTGTACATTCATTTCCATCACTATCAAACCAAGCTTCAGGACATCCTTCTTTTTTATGGTCATGTTCTTTTTTACCACAGTTTGTATAATCATCTCCTACGCCAGCTTGAAAAGCCTCATAGTTATCACATTCACCTTTACTATCATAAGGTTTCTTATCAATAAATACACCATTGTCTTCATTAGACCCATCTGGATGACCGATACCTAATGCGCCTTGAACTAAATTTAAGAAATCGCCTAATCCAGCTCTTGCTTTATTAATAGCTTTATTATAATTAGCAGAATATCCGTGTATATAAAGATTAGTACAACCTTCCGTTCCTCTATCAACAGCAGAAGTATCGGTATTATATGTAGGTTTCGTAACATACACGCTATCATCAGGACAATCAGCTAATGTATCATAACTATATACATTCCCATATTCATCTGCTGCGGTACTATGTGACCTCACATACATAAAATAAATATAAGCTTTTGCTGTTAAATAGTTATCAAAATCTATTGATTGATTATACCTATAATGCATCATACTCGTAATAGGAAGTAAATTGGCAGATACACCTGATAATTCAGTCCTATCCCATACCTCTTTATCTAAATCTTCCGTGGCCCAAATATGTTTTATACTACCTTCAGATACAGCTTTTTTCCAAGCATATTTTCTACTTTCAACAGCCCCTTCTTCAGACAAAAAGTGAGTTTCTGCATCTTTTATTGCTGTTTTTGTTAGCTGTTTTCCAAGTGTATTTGCGGTATCATTAACAATAACCTGTACATAATTTATTTGTGCTAGTTCATTTGAGATTTTTGAACTAGGTAGAGCATCAAAAAATGAGCCTAATGCCATTATTGGTATTAAAAACACAAATGCTAACCCAATCATAAATAAATAGTAAGCCAATAACGTTCCTAATATTTTTAAAAGCCATTTTTTTAATAAATTAAAAGGTTTAAGTATATCCTGTTTTATTTTGGATAATCTTCTTACAGGATGAAAGCTTTTAACCTTATTGTTCAATGTCTTAAACCCTTTACCTATCTTGTCTCCAACATTAGAAAGAACCTGCCCTGCTTTTGAATTTTTAAATTTCTGCATTCCAGATGTTGCTTTTTTTCCCAAGCCTGTATTTCCAACTTTTGCTTTAAGCTTGTTAAATTGTGCTTTTGCTACAATGGCTTTATTATTATTTATATAATTAGCTTTTTGTAATTTTTTGCTAATTTTTAAATTTCTTTTATTTTTAGTTGTTAAAGTACCATCTTTTTGTTTTTTTAGTAATTCTGCATAATTCTTTTTGGCACTATCAGTAAGTAAAAACCCATTTTTTAATTGAGATTCATAATTATCTAGTTTTTTTAATTCTCTTTTACTTAAATTGCCAGAAGTAAGCTTATTTATATGGTCTTCTATTTTAACGGTTCTTTCTTCTCTTTTCTTATAAACCTTAGCTTTATTTTCTATCTTTTTATTTTGCTTTATTTGCTTTTTTTCGTCTTTAGTCTTATATCTTACTTTTTCATTTATAGTATCTTTAGCATTATGAGCTTTAGTATTTAAATTATCTGCTATTAATCCAGCTTTTGAATTAGGACTTACTTTTCTAGGGATAGCTGTTGCCGCTGTCATAATTCCAGCACTTGCTTTTGTTGTTGTCTTTACGGCTAATCTTGCTGTTGCAGTAATTGCTTTTTTGCTATTTTTTACAAATTGAGTTCCTCTATAAAAATCATCTCCTAATATATTTTGTTCAACAATAACCTTACCATAAGACCTTCTGTTTTCAGCATTACCGCTTCTTTCAGATTTAGCTCCTGTCTTTAAAAACGTATTATAATCTGCTTTATCTTCTTTTAATTCAGATAATTGCTTCATAAAATTTTCTTCATCAGTAGGATTATTAGCCGATGCTATTTTCTTTTCAATATCTGATATTCGCTTATCAAGTTCCTTTACTTCTTTGTTGGCCGTTTCTATTGTTCCATCAAATTTACCAGTGTAGCTTTTTTTCTTTAAATAATTAATCTGTTTGCTTTTAATACTTGCTAAAATTCGCTCTTTATCCTTATAAGATGTTGCTTTTATTGCATTTTTATTCTTGTACTGTTCCATTTTTGCAGCATTATAAGCTTCTCTTACTTCTGATGGGTCTCTTCCTTTTATATGAAGTAAATATGATTTTCCATCTTCTTCGTATCTTATTTTACCAGTAGCGTAAAATTCATTTTTGTAGTCTATAGGTATTTTTGAAGCTAGTTTATCTAAAGTGATAGTATCTCCCTCTTTTGTCTTTAAAACATTTCCATTATCATCTACAAGCTCAATAGGAGATTTCCATAAATTATTAATATAATTCTGGTCTTTAGTAGAAACAACACCCATTCTTTCCATATGGTCAAAAGTAGCTTTATCATTCCAATCAATCTTATCATAAGCATCAGCAATTATATTTTCTCTTGAAGTATGACAAACCAGAGACATTACTGCCATTGTTTTATTATATCGCACCTTATTGTCATAAACACTGTTATTTTCTCTATCTCTAGCTCCCTGTGTTGTGTAATTATAAACAGTTTCAGCTAAAACTTGTCTAGCTCCACCTCTTTCACTGCCATCTTGTAATGAACCTAAACGAATTTTGCCATCAGTCATATTATAAACTGTACTACTAACAGCATTATAAGTACGTGCTGCATCAGTCCCTATACTAGGGCTATTTAAGCCTATCTTTGAATCATCATTTACATTATTTTTTATATTATCATAAGCATTATTGCCTTTGCCGCTATCATTATTATTATTAATGCAATTTGTATTATTAGAATTATCATTATTATTTTTATTAAATACAAATTCATTTGTAACATCAGAACGTGTGCTAGAATTATTATTTGTAGGAATAGCTTTATTAATAACAGTAGAAGCAGATGGTCCATTATTGCTTGTAGCTTCGTTATTCTTACTATTTGTAGCCTTAAAATCTATATTTCTTGAATTTGTAGGATTATTATTATAACCTTTTGGATTTTTTCCATTATTTCCAGATGCTTTAAATCTCTCATTATCCATTTCTTTATCTCCTATTAATTAGAAGAACCATATGTTTCTTCATCTAAAAATCTACTTTCTTCGATTTCTCTTAATTCCTCTGCCTTAATTGTATTAATATCAATATCATCTCTTAATTCAAAGGTTAAGAAGTCAGTAGCTACAAGCATTTTTATAACATTTCCACCTACAACTTCATCACGTTCATTCTTAATATTTTCAGCAACCATAGTAGGAACTTCTCTTGTGATATAACAAAGTAAAGGATTAACAATATTTGCAGAAAGAATAGTATAGCTTTCTTTTTCTCTTAAACAATTTGTACTTTCATTCTCAACTAAATTAACAACAAAAATAGGAATAACATCTTCTTCTAATGGCTTTGACTGCATATTTCTCCATTTTTGAATTCTAGCCCAAAACATTCTAAGTTCAGGGTCATCAAAGCTTTTAAATCTTATTGAAACAACTGCTAATTCAGGATGTAATTCATCAAAACTAACTTGTGCTATAGCATTATGTAGCCCATAAATTGTTTCTGAAGCTTTATCAGGTTTATTTGTATCAGAATTAATAGTGTAACTCTGATATGTAATTGAAGATTTTGCTTCTTCTGCTTCATTAAGACCAGACAACCTATCGCAAAACTCTTTATAATCTCTTACACTAAGGTCTAATCTATTATCATTAACATCTATATCATTTATTTTTTGTGTATTATCCGAAGTTTCTATATTTACTTGTGTTTCATCTATAACCTCATCATTTTCAGGATTTTCCTGATTAAAATACTTATCCCATTTTTCCATAAAAATACTCCTTTTCTTAAAAAAACATTTATTATAATAGTGTTTTTATATTTTTTTTAAGAATTGAAGATAAGTATATAAAACAAAAAAAGAGCTATTAATCTCTTAATAACTCTTCTTTAAAATATTTATTATTTAAGCTGCATTTTCACTATCCTTTGGTTTAGTACTCATAATACGATATAATTCTGTATTATCAGGGAATTCATCTTCAAAAGGAATAGTTTGTGTTAGTGTATAAATAAGGCCATGTCCTGATTCTACATTACTTATATATTCAACATCACTATCAGATAGCTTTAATACCTTTTGTAATTCATAACAATCAAGAGATGATTGATTTAACATATATATAAATGCAGTATTACTAATAATAGCTCTACCATCTTCACTATTTAATAAATCTCCTACATTCTGTGTAATTCCAGTAGGAACACCTAAGAATTTTCTTGCTCTTTTAAAAATAGACTTCATAAATGTTGAAGTTGAATGATTATTAAGAAGTAAATGGAATTCATCTACATAGAACCAAGTCCATTTATTATTACGTCTGTTTTCAACCATTCTGTTCCAAATTTCATTCATACATATTTTTAAACCTAAATCTCTTAAGTTTGTACCAATATTAGAGATATTAAAAATAATAAGCTTATTATCAATATCTACATTAGTTCTATGAGCAAATGTATCAAATGCACCAGTTGTATAACTTTCCATTACTAATGCAAGATTTTGTGCTTCTGCCTGTGGCTGATTAATTAAAGCATCAAAAAGGTTCTGCATAGTAGGACAATGGTCTCTATCAATAGTACGTTTCTTTCCATTTCTATCAGGTGGTAATTCCTGTAAATGTTCAAGATAAGGTCTGTAAATCTGTTGAATGCATCTTGTAACAATAGAAACCTGTGTAGGTGACAATCTTGCGTTATTACCAAGCATTGTTTCAAGAAGACCACATATAAAGTCAATTTTCATAGTAATAGGGTTTAAATCACTATCTGCTGAAGTATCAATATCAAGGTCAAATGGGTTAATATAAACTCCATTACCAGGAGATATTTTAATAACAGTTCCTTTAAATGCATCTGCTATAGGGGTATACTCATTATCTGGGTCAATAATATATACATTAGCATTTTTATTAAGAAGAACGCTTGTGATTTCTCTCTTAGCACTAAATGATTTACCTGAACCTGAAGCACCAAAATATAAACCATTATAGTTCATACCTTTAGTTCTATCATATACAATTAAAGACTTGTTTATAGGATTAACACCATAATAAATACCACCTTTATCAAACTGATTAATTTCATCGAATGGTAAGAATACACCTAAATCTTCAGTTGTCAAACCTCTTGTCATAAATGTTTTATTATGTCCTAATGGTAATGTACTTATAAGACCTCTTTCCTGCTGTTCAAATAAAACATCAATAGTACACATACTCTTCATAGCATTATTTTTAATCATTTTTTCCTGCTCTTTAAGGATTTTTTCATTTTCAGCAAATTGAATAATGTTTAAATCCATAAAGAAATATTTTTGGTCTCTATTTAAAATATCATTTTGTAATTGCTCTATCTGTTCACTGGCTTTTCTTAAATCAGCATTAATAAAATCTGGATTTTTACCAGCATTAATCCTAGCATCCATTTTATCTTCAATTTCTGCCTGAATATTAATTGATTTATTATGAACCTTCTTTACTGCTTCTGATTGCTCTAATGCAGATATATGTAAAGTAAAAACAGATTCAAAGTTTACAGAAATTAAATTAGGTAAAAAGTTTGTATCCATCCAGTTTGCTAACTTTTTAAGATACATAGATTGGCCATATCTATCATCAATCATAAACTTATTACTACTAAACTTCATTGAAGTAGGCGAAATAATATCTTTAGTTGTAAGCTTTTGTTTAGCCATTTTATCTAAATCAATAGATACCTTACCATCCTTACTATGTTCAAACCAAAGATTAGGTTTATCTCCATTTATAATGTTATTAATAACTTCTAATCTTTCTGCTAATGAACAAGGACTTAAATTAGCATTACATATCTTTTTAAAAGAGCGTTCAATTTCTCCTTCAAGCTCTTTTAAACGTATCATAGCATCATCAACTGTTTCTGCATTAACATAGACTGTTAAATAGCGTTTAGTTGAAATAGCATTTCTACTTAATTTAATATTATTTTTTAAAATAGTTGATAATTCTTTTCTTAAATTATCAAATTCATCATTCTTATTTACAGGTAAAACAGATGCTAATTTAGCATTTTCATCATCCTTATAATTAACAAAAGTAATAAATACATCCTCATCTGGATTAATTGTATTTAAAAATCTTAAATATGCTTTATAAATAGCCATCTGGTCATCATCTGATTTTGTTTTAAAAGCAATATCATTAAAATAAAATGTTTTTGAAAACCTCTTAGGACCTATCTGAAAAACACCATTATCATACACACAATCCCAATCAAGGGTATCTTGTACAGTACGTGGTATTTTAACTTTTTTATTTATCTTTTTAGTGTTTTTCTTAGGCTGACTATCATCATTTATATTAGTCTTATTATTTTTTTTGCCAAATCCCATTTTTAAAAATCAAACTCCTTTCTACAGTATAGACTTATATTCCTTACTAATTTTTGCTCTTTCTTTCTTTTTCTTGGTTTTAATTATTCTTTGTTTATTATCATATTCGCTAAAATGTATTTCATTTTTTCTTACACAAGGAGCTATAAAATTATCAATTATTATAGGTAATAATACCTTTTCTGGTTTTGTTCCAAAAATTTCAATAGCTCCCCATAAAAAGAAAGGTATCCCTATACAAGCTGATATAGTCGCTTTTACTGTAAAAGTTAAAGTTTTAGGTAAAAGAAAAAATGTTGTTAATAAAGCTGCGGCTCCTAATCCATAACAAATACATTTTCTAGTTGTAAGATTAAGAGCAAATTTAGCTTCATATTTTAATACATCTTGTGATAAAGGAAGTCCAATCATATATTTCTCTCCTTATTAAGAAGTAATTTTTTTATAATTACTATCTATTAATTCCTTAAAAAAAGTTGTTTTCATAGCAATAACATTAATACCCTCATCTCCATAAGTTTTAGAAACTTTAGAAACTAATTCGTCAAAAGTACTGATACTATCACTACAAATATCTTTAGCAATTTTACATACTAATTTATCTTTATCTTTACGAATATCTTTATCCATAATATTCACACTCTTTCTTATATTTTTTAACCGCCAAAGGCATCATTAACAATACCAATACTCTTAAACATAACACTAACCATAGCTATACCTAAACCAACAAGTATTACTAAATCTCCACCCATAGCTAATACAGGATTACCTGCGCCTGTAATAGTCCCTGCTAAATTTCCAATAATATTTTGAGATAATATTGAAAAAGCATATGTTCCTATTTTAGCAACACACACTAATACCGCAGATTGACAACATATAGCTACAAATTTTCTTATATATCTACCACCTGTACCTCTCCATCCATCATCTGACATAAGTGCTGAAGCAATAGGTAAAAAACAGGCTCTTACATTTAATTCAATAAGTCTTGTAAAAGCTATTACATAAGTAATAATTCTGATACCCATAGCTAAAATACAAATTGGGATAATAGATACAAAAGACATTAGACAAGCTCCTAAATATCCAGCTATGTTTGTTCCTAACTTTTCATCTAATTGAGTAATAACTGAAGAATCTACTGTTGTTATATCTGAACCTTCAGCTCCTATGTTTATTCCAGCAAAAAGACTAGACAATTCATCTCCAAACTTTAAACAATACTCATAGATTGTTGGTGTTATTGATATACAAAAAACAGCAATAACTAATTTTGCAAAAAATTTAATAAAAACTTCTATTGTTAATCTATCTTGATTTATAAGTTGTATCATAGCTATTAAGAAAAAAAGAACCGCTAATGAATATGCCAAAGTCATTAGAGATTCTAATATTGGTCCAGAAACTACTTCTGTTAATTTAGATGTAAGAGTTCCCATTTGTGTTTTAGGGTCTGTTCCTGACATAATATTAACAACACTATTACATCCTTCATTTAATTCACTTAAAGCGAACTCAAAATAGTCAACTACTGTCCGACCTGTAGCGAAGCAAGCTACCATATTTTGTCTCCTTTTTTTAATAATGTAAGTCCAATTTTTAAATCAGACCTACATTATTTTTATTTATATTTTTTCTTTTTTTATTAAATAATGCCTTTAATTGTTGGCCAAGCAAATGCTCTAAATGCTATAAATACAGCACCAATTACAATATCTTTTGCTGCGCCAGATTGGTCTTCTGGGTTATTACCTCTGTAAGCCATAAATAATTTAAATGCACCAGCAATTACAAAAAATGCACCTATTAATGGGAAAATATTCACAAGCATATCTGCAATATCGAGTACAGAACTATGAGAAGTATCTTGTGCCGTTCCACCTTCTGCAAATACAGGGATTCCTGTCGCTTCTAATGTAACTCCTGCTGTGAAAATTGCTAAAGAAGCTTTTCTTTTCACACTATCAACTTTCTGAAGTGCTTTTGTCTTAAATTCGTTAATCTTTGTTCCTTTAAACATTAATTATTCCTCCTAAAAAATTAGAAATTATTTTTAGACAGTTTTTTGTCTATATTCAAAATAATGTTTGTTATTTTTTTTTAAGAGAAAAAATATGTTAAAAATACAATATTTTTTTATTTTTTTTAAAAAAACGTTAAAAAAAATACTGAAACACTATTATTTATAAAAGGATTTTTAGAAAGGTTTAATATTTTAATGAATTCAGATGAGATAAAAAAATTAGATATTGACTATCAGTTAAAAGAAGAAGAATTAACTAAAGAAAACTTCTTTTTAAATAAATATTCAAATATTGAAACTTTAGATGATATGAAAGATATATCAGAATTTAATGATAAGGAGAATTCTTATGATAGATAAAATAAATACACTTCCTTTATTAAACCAATTACATAAGGAAGGTAAAATATACGAGTCTATAGCTAATAGAACTTATGAGGATGACAATGCTATTGTTTATGATATTGGGGGTGCTATCAGAAAGAGAACACATATAGAGCCAAAAACCTTTGATATGATTTTTAATTCAACCATGCGTTTCTTTACAGACCAGGAAAAATATGCATTTAGACAATATCAAACAGGTGAAAAGCCAGAAGAAGATTTTTTTAGAGATTGTGCTAATTATTTAAAAAGAAATTTTCCTGTTGAAATGAGTAATGCTAATGATTTTAATGTTATGATGGATAGAATTGATTTAGCTATGTTTAAGTATGATGTTATACAGCCACTTATAGATAATGAAGATACATCAGATATAAAAATATGCAGCCCTACTGATATAAGAGTGCGTATAAAAGGAAAAGCTTATAAATCATCTGCTACTTTTGCTTCTGATAAAGACCTAAATAGATTTATTGAAGGTTTGTCATATAGGAATTATGTTGATATAAAAGATTCTACCATTTTAACTTTTACAGATGACCACGACCCTAATTATATATTACGTTTTACAGTAAGTTCTCCACTTGTTACATCTGTAGGTTATCCTTATTTACATATTAGAAAAGTAAGTAAAACTAAAGCTGATTTTGATGAACTTATTAAAAGAGGTATGTTAACACCAGATATAAAAACATATCTAATTGATAAAGCTAAAACAAGCAGAGGTATTATTTTTGCGGGGCCTCCAGGATGTGTGGATAATGAAACTGAATTTTTTAATGGATATGAATGGAAAAGTATTGCTGATTATAATATAGATGATAAAGTATTACAATTTAATCCAGAAACAAATGAAGCCAACTTAGTATACCCTTTAAGATATATAAAAGAACCTTGTGATAAAATGTATCACTTTGAAACAAAATATGGAATAAACCAGACAATTTCACCTGACCATAGAGTTTTATATTATAATAAAACTCATAAAAATGGTAAAAAAATATGGTCTAATAAATTTAAAGAAATGTCTGGAGAAGATTTATTTAATCTTCAAAATAAAGGTAAGTTTAAAGGTGGCTTTAAAACAGATTTTATATATAATGGTAAAGGATTGAATTTAAGTGATATAGAAATTAAATTAATGTTAGCTGTAATTTGTGATGGAACTTTTAAAAAAGATTGTAAAACTAATTGGTGTAGCATCAAAGTAAAAAAGCAAAGAAAAAAAGATGAACTTAAAAAAATATTAACCGAATGGGGTAAAGAATATATAAAAAAAGATTATTCTAATGGATATACAAGATTTTCCTTTAATGCTCCAAGAAAAGAAAAAATATTTACATCTGATTGGTATACTTGTACTCAAAAGCAATTACAAATTATATGTGATAATATTTTAAAATGGGATGGTTATATAAAAAATAACACAAAAACATTTAGCACAAAAGAAAAAAATAGTGCTGACTTTATTCAATTTGCTTTTTCTTCTTGTGGATATAGAGCAACTATCAGTATAGATGATAGAAGAAATCAAAATTATATTACTAATGGAAAAGAATATAAAAGAACAAATTTATATTATCATTTAACAATATCTAATAATACTATTGTAGGTATGGCTTGGCATAATGACGGAAGAACAAATAATACAAAGCTAGAAGAAGTTGTTCCACCTGACGGATATAAATATTGTTTTACAGTTCCTACACACGCTTTAGTTTTAAGAAGAAATGGTAGAATATTTGTTACTAAAAATTGTGGTAAAACAACTATACTTAATGCTTTTATAGAATATATCCCAAGAACAAGAGAAACTCTTGTTATACAGGAAAATGATGAGTTATTTACAGAACAGTCAGGATTTATGTTTAAACACGTAACACACGGATTTCACGGTGAGCCTGTTGTTACTCTTGAAGATTTAGGTAAGATGGCTTTAGTTGAGGGTTGTAATGAATTTATTATAGGTGAGGTTAAAGGTGGAGAAATGCGTTCAGCTATGACTCTTGTCAATGCTGGTGGATATGCAGCTCTAACAGTTCACTCAACTAATGCTAAAGAAACTTTAACTAAATGTGCGGACCTTGTAAAATATGGTTCAGATTATAGTTTTGAAGAAGCTAGAAGAATGCTTAAAACCTTTGATACAGTTGTTTATATGGAAGACTATAAGGTACGTGAAATACTTGAAATAAATGGTTATAATGATGAAACTCACGATTATAACTATATACCTATTTATAAGTATGGATTATAATTAAAAGAATATATAAAATACAAAAAAGAGCAGAGAAATAATTTCTGCTCTTTACTTTTATGATTTTTTAAAAAGAGATTTATTAAGTTTAAAGATATATAAAAATCAACTTTGCATATACAAAGAGGGAATATAGATGAAATGTCATCATCTTTTATTTTATTATACACCAAACAAAATATATAATCAATACATCTTATGGAATTAGCCAATTACTATCAGGCTTTGCAATTAGTCTAGCATTATTATATGCCATTTGCATAGTTAAACAAGTATGTCCTTGATAGCTATTTCCTGATGAATTTTTAGTTACTACAAGTGCTAAATCAGGTTCAGGTTTCTCTAATAAGTATAATGGTAATAATAATTGTATTTTCCCATCAAAATATTGTGGAACTGCAATTTTATAATTTGCAGTAACTTTTTTCTTCATAATATCAATCGCTCCAATTAATGCTGCTTGAATATTTGAACTATTTCTTATTTCCTCTGGCATACGTTCCAAATTTTCTTTATCTTTTAATATATGCTGAAAATGAACATTTATTTTGCACCTTGCATCAAAAATAAGCAATTCTGGATTTTGAAAATAATTTGCCCTTTCTTGAACATCTGTTATGCCATAATATCCTAAACTATATTCTGTAGCTATTTGTTTCAAATACCATTTCTGACCTCCTCCAGCATTATTGGGTTCTAAATAAAAATATATTGGTTCATAATATTCTGTAAATAATCCCGTATTAAATACAGCATAATTAGATTTTTCAATTACTTTATTTTCCTCATATAATTTGTTTAATGTAAATTGCAAGTAATTTTTTAAAATATTATTACCTGATTGTCCAGAAAAATTCCATTGTTCAGGAGACATATTTGCAAGTTCTTGCATTCTTGCATTATAATCTCCAAAATAAATTAAATCTGTAATTTTTGTCATATTTTTATCCCACCAATCATCAGTATTATAATTTAATTATATACTAACAATCGACAATAATCTACAAGAACATATGTTTATGAATTTATCTTTGTAAATATAGAAAACCTCAGGAATTAGTCCTGTTATTCTACTGCAATCATTAAAATTTACTTATAATCATTTTTATAAGTTCATAAGTAGAAACATTCTCTAGCTCTTTTCTAATATAATATCTTTCATTATTTTCTATTGCTTTATTTAATCTATCTTCTCGTATCTTTTGAATTCTTTTTGAAGAATCTTGAGCCATTCTTTTTACTTCATCCAAATCAACATCTTTTCTATCATACTGAATCATTTCTAAATTTTCCATTCTTAGATATAATATCAATGTATGGTTCATTCATAATATCTTTCATTGAAAAGTCTATATCTTTATTATAATCATCATTATTACTGTCTATTATTTTTATATTATATCTTTTACATAAATCTCTCATTTCTTTAAGAAATACATCCTTATTCTCCATTTGTATTTATCCTTTATTTGTATTAATAATAATCTCATTAATATCTTGACTTTACAAATATATCATTTATATCTGTTGATAAAAATACACCATCTTTATCTAATAATACATATACATTTGAAATATCCTTATCTGGTTTATTTATCTGATATATTTCCCTATACTCATAATTTTTTAAGAAAGTAATATCTTCTATAGTATCAACATTAATAGGTGTAATTTTAAAATGGTCTAAATAGTTTTCTAATCTTATGTTGTACTCTTCCCTATCAATATTAGTATTATTAAAAAGTGCTATTAACATTCCTAATTTTCTATTAAAATCCATAATAATACACTCTATATTACTCTCAACTATACTTGTTCTATTTCTTAAATGCTTACTACAGTAATCATTAATTCTAATCATTCTACATCTCCATTGTTTTCAATCTCTATGCTATTTAATGGTAATTTACTTATATCTTTTCCATTTTTTCTTAATTCGTTTAAAATCTTTTTAAACTCATTTACTGTTTCTTTTACAAGCTCTGATTTTGTCTTTTCATCATATTCTTCTTCTGCAAAAGCGTCTAAGTCAATCTGTTCTATTGGAATTTCGTGTAAGCTTTCGATTGGTGGAGCATATACTGAATACATATAGCCATACTTTGTCCTATTCTGTCTTGGCTTTCTAAATTGAGCAATTTCATCTTTTGTAGCATAAAATAGTCTTCCCTGATAACCTTCCAGTCCTACAAATGTTATATAATTAATCCCTTCAGATAATCTGAATTCAGGACATTCAACTGTATTAGCTCCTACATCTGAATTTCTGTAATTTTTTCTTTTCTTATCATTAGTTATAAATAGTCTTCTCCCATTATATAGCATATATTTTTTCCTTCTTTCTTTTAAATATCTAAATCTAAGTCAAAATCCTCTTCTGTCTTTTCTTTGGTTGAAAGAGAGATTTCTGGAACAACATTTTTAAGAAAATCATCAAGTTCACTTACTATCATATTTAGATGCTCTATTGATTTCTTATCATCAATAAAGTAGTTTTCTAATGCAGGAATAATATTGTCTTTAATTCCCCATTGGAAGTTTTTAATATTTTCAACAAGACAGTCTAAATCACTAGGGTAATTACCTTCAGTAATAAATGCTTCTTTAGGTAAAAAAGGGGAATATCCTTGTGCTAACACTAATCTTCCATCTGGTTGTTCTTGTAAAAAGTCTGTTAATCCATATGTGTTAAGTATTATATCTACATCCTTACACATATTATTTAATCGCTCATCTTCAACTTTTTTAATATCTTCAAAATTTATCATTTTAAAATTTCCCTTTAAGAACCTGCTTATAGATAAACAGATTATATATCTAAGGATTTTATCCTTATTTATAATAGTGTAAGAAGTGTTAAAAAATATTGCTTATTTTTATTATTCTTAATACCTTTTTTATTAAAAATAAAAAAAAGACTTCCTACTTGTATTTAAGTAAGAAGCCATTAAGTTCTTTATTATTTTAATATATTTATATTTAGTTCTTGCTGTTTTATTATTTCATCTAATGTTTTTGCATATACATTTAACATATATTTTAAAAAATATGTACAATCATTATTAGGAGTGTTTTCTGCTTCATTAAAAGCTAAATCGTACATACTTCTATTTTTATCAATAGTATGTGAAAATGAAATTGCTTTTATTTCTTCATACCCATTCTTAATTAAAAAGTTATTCATAAGCATCCTACCTGTTCTACCATTACCATCTGCAAAAGGATGTATTGTCTCAAAACAATAATGTAATAAAGCAGCTTTAATAAATGGATATTCTTTTAATATGTCATTATTATAATATTCAATATACATATCCATTAGTTTTTCAACATCTTTATAAGAAACACCATAATGACTACCTATACTAACATCTCCACTTCTATAAGGATAAATTTCATTTCCTACTATATCTTTATTATCGCAAACATCATAGGTTATTATTTCATTTAATTTAAGTAATTTCCTTTTATCAAGATTATTTATAAGATTAAGATATTTTGTAGCATCAAAGCAATTTTTTATCATTTGCTCAGATTTATAATTTTTTATATTTATAGCAGAACCATTGTGTATTTCAATAGTTCTCTTTATAGTTGTGTTTGCTCCTTCTATTTTAGATGTGAAATATACTTCATTACATAATTCGACTGTATTATCTTCAATAGCTATTTTCTTTAGCATATCTTCCAAAATATCATTATATCTACATATTTCCTCATCTAGTAAAAATTTTATACTTGTTTTATCTAAATCATTATAAAGAAAAGTATCTGTTAAATAATCACTTTGTTTTTCTACTAAGTCCTGATAAAGGAAACTATTATAATTAACCCAATTATCATTATAAATAATAGGTTCTGTAAAATCATTTAATCTATCTTTGTATTCTTGCAATTCCATAATAATTACGCTTTCTAAAATAATAAATGATATAAACTGGTATTAGGATTTTCCACTATAATACCTATTCCCCATTTTCTAAAATATCTATCAAAAATGAAATTATATTCTTCTTTTGTAATTATTCCATTGTCACGATTTATATTAAGTTCATAGATTATTTCCTTTGCTTCTTTATACCATTCGTCTGACCATTCTTTTATTAATAATTTTTCATCTGTTATTCTTTTTGCCAAGTCTTCAGGAAGTTTTACTCTTATTTCATTAATATTCATAATCATTCTCCTTCTAAAATACAATCCGAATTCATTACTAATAAACTATTACAATCCCAACCATATAAAGCATAATAAAGGTCACTATCACTTATATTTACAAATATTGCATCATATTGTTTCTGTATCTCTTCAAAATCTAACAATACCCAGCCTATATTTAGAAAAACAAATTCATCTATTTTTTTACATTTTGGAAGTAGCTCTAAATCTTTTATATTGTTAATTTCTAAAACTCTTACATTTTCTTTTAATGTGAATATAAAATATTCTTCTAATTCGTCAATATGAAATCCATTACGTTTACACCAATTTTCCCAACCATAATTATCATCTACTTTACTAGCCCATAATCCACCTATAGGTTTTGTAAATAAAGATTCATTTTTTATTGGCTTAAATCTATTTATATCAAAATGTTTACTTCCATAATGTATATATTTATCAGATGCATACTGACAATTCCACATTCCTAATTCTGAATTCATAATTAATTTAAATTTCCTGTTCTTGTTTTAGTTTTTCTTTTTCTTCTCTGTCAATTTCATTGCATTCCTCTAATAAAGCCTGCATCTTCTTAAAAGTACTATACAAATCTCCGTGTAATACTCCTGAATAATCTTTTTTATCTTTATAAAATTCATCCCAATCTATAGCAGCTTTTTGTCGTTCAAATTCTTCTCTATTCATAATCATATTCTCCTTCTTCGTCTTTTTCATATTGATTAGGTTCAAACCTATAATCAACTCCTAGTGAATGACTAATCTTTGTATATCTTTCAGCAATATCTGCCATTTCATCATATGATAGTTTGTTAAAATCAATAATACCATCATTATAAGCTTCTGGTTTTACTTTTGATATAATATTGCCAAAGACATGTACATTTTTTCTTCTATCAAAATCTTTATTCTTAGATAAATAAAATATTCCACCATCATTTGGTATCAACACCATTAATTTTACACTACTATAAGAAATAAAAAACATAATATCATTCATTGAAAAATCACTTCCGCTAGGATGATTATGTATGTTTACAATAACTGCATTTCTAGTAGTGTTTAGTAAATGATATGTTTCCGTATCTCCTTCAATATTAGTTTCAGATTTTTCACCTTTAATCATTGTCATGTATGTTTTATTTTTGCTTTTTAATTCCTTTTCATCTAAACTGTAAGTTATAACTACTTCATTATTATTATTTTCATACTTTGATGTGTATAATACTTTTTTAGCTAATTCATTTATTTTTAAATTTTGTTTGGTATCTAAGTCTGGGTAGGCTATTAAAGGCAAACCATCAATTATTTCATCATTAATCTTTATTTTTTTATTTTTATTATAATCGTTAATTAAATTAGCTTCATTTAGTAATGCTTCAAATCTATCTTTAATATTCATTATCTTCTCCTTAAATAAAATTATAATTTTTACTCCTTCTCATAGCTATCTTCTTTAAAAGGATTTTCTTTATTAAGTTCTTCATCTGTAGGAACTTGTATTATTTCACCTGTCTGTTTGATATAAAAAGCTTTCTTTTCTAATGTATCAAGAAAATAGGCATTGTTTATGTTTCTCTTCTTTACAAGTTTTACAATCTCTTCTTTTATTTCTTCCCAATTACCACCAGCTAAACCACAACCTATCTTTATAGGAATATATATCCTTGTATTTGGATTACTGGAACATACACAATCAATAGCATTTATAAGTAATTCCTTATCTGTATAACATTTCTTTGTAATACTGCTATTACCATAACTGTCCTGTGTGTATAAATTACAGACTGCTAAAAAATCTGATGAGGTAACTGCGACATCTATTATTTGAAAACTACCAAGCTGCATACCTTTATTTTTCTTATAATTTTCTAAATATTTTTCCTTTACAATAGGGAATTTATCACTAATTGCTTTTGCAAGTCCAGCTCCCATTACTCCTTTACAATTTACCTGTTGACATATAATTCCTTCTTTAATACCAAATAAATAATCATCATTATTTTTTAACTCTAATCCTGTACTTTTAATAAAGTCAAATATTTCTGAAAACTGTAATGTATTTAATATATCTTTCTCATTAAAAGATATTTGATATATATTTCGATGCCTATTTAAAGCATATTTAAGAGCATTTAAAGTACCACTTGTATTGCGAAGCCTTTCTTCATTATACCAATTTTCATCATCATATAATGCAATTACTAAAGATGAATTGTCTATCATTGCTCTATTTCTACCCATTAAACAAGTATTTGTATATGTATCACTTACATAGTAAATATCATCTGCTGCTTTTAACATCTTATCATAATTATCACTACCAAACAATCCTTCCTTACCCCATTTACTACTTTGTTCCTTACAAGGAAGATATAATATATTCTTTATATTCGTATCAGGATTATCTTTCTTTAATTTATTCACAACTCTAAACATTAACTGGTCAAACCCCTGGGCCCCACCTGTAATAAAATTACGATACCCTTTATTATATACATTCTTTACAATATTATACATATAACTCATTAATCTCAAATAGCTTTTATCATCATTATACCCAAATAAATACTTTGGTCTTCTTCCTGTAAAACAAACTGTTTTATTTATGTCTAAACCAATACTATTCATATTATTTTCATCTATTATTACTGATTTATTTTTCATATCTTCTATTGTTTTATCATCTAATTCCTGTATCATAATATTTTCTTTTTCTAAGAAATCTGCTAACAAATGCCTATGACAAAAATCTGTTGGTTTTTCATAACAACATAATGCTATATGAATATTAGGATTATTAACAACATCTTTTATTCTTGTTTTACTTTCTAATAGCTTTATTATATCGTGAGCTTTATACTTAGATAATACATCTTCAGTATAAGCTTTTATATATTCATCCTGATTATTAGTTTCCTTATAATCTGTTAAACATTTTATACTAGGGGCTAATTCATTACATATAGTAATATTTTTATCTAACCATTTAGGTTGAAATCTAGCTATTGATACTGGAATAATATTATCTGGAAATTTTCTAATTTTTGCAAAATAACTTGTATATATCATAAAATTAAACCCTGCTTTCTTTTTAACTCTTTAATATAATAGTGTTAAAGACTGTACAAAAAAAGAAAGAGATTTTAAAGAATATAATGGTATGAAATTGAACTTTTTCTAGTTTAGTCAATGTTTGCACTGAACAAGTGTTCGGTAATATATAAAAATAAAAAAAGTAGAGCTTTTACACTCTACTTAAAGCCACATCTTCTTTATAATATTGTTTTACTATCTCCAATCGTTCTTTACACTTGTTACTTAAATTTATATTAGAAAAATCAACTGTACTATATTTAGCATATTCTTTAACAGTATCAATCATAGAAAGTCCAGTAGCATCATATATCAATTCATTTATATCTGAATTAGTATAATCTGCTATTAAGGCTAAATTATGGTCATGTAATGGACCAAACCTAATTATTTCATTATTATCATCTACTGTAAAAAGTATATTTCCTAAATGTCTATCTGTATTTGCAAACACATAGTCTAATACACACATATTTGAAAAATCTTCTAAAAAATTCTGCTCTATATAATTTATAAAAGATATATTATTATGAAAACACCAATCTTTTACAGAAAAACCATCAATTATTGTCTGGGTATTATCTGCAAAACATTCTGAAACAGCAAATAATCTATTATTTTTTATAAAACTTTTATATTTTATTGCATATATACCAAGGTCCTCTAAATACTTGCTTACCTTTAACTCACATTTAGTATTAATATTATCATTCATAATATCTGTTTTTATCATATAGACTTTATCGTTTTTTCTAAACCAACATTTAGGAAAACTACCTTTAGTCATAAGGTCAGGAGTTAATTCTTTTGCTGTTGCACTAATTTGTTTACCTATAATAGAGATAATGAAAGACACATCACTTAAATGCTGATTTCTTAAATTCACATTATTCCATTTGATATTTTCATTTTCCTCTTTCAGCCAATAATTATCTTCCATACTTAAAGCTCTACAAGCAAATACAATTTTAAGTTTATCTGAAACTCTTTCAGATTGTGGCATATTACTTGAAATTAATATCTGTTTAGCATTAGTTCTTGATATATTAATTGTTCTAGATATCAAAAAATCTTTTATTAACTCTATATCCTTAAATGTTTTCTTGTAATCATATGGAGTTGTAGTTTTCACATAATCCTTTAACATAAAAGGCAAATATTTATTATTTAATACCTCTATATAATAATCATCAAAATCAAATTTTAATACAGGTATATCTTTATTCATTAATATTTTTACCATTATTTTATTATTATATCCTTTTAATATACATATTTATATAATTATATTATCATATTCTTTATTAAAAGAAAATACTATACATCATTCATTTGTATATTATTCTCAATGTTAGGTCTATCTATTTCTTCATCCTTTTTTATATTACTTTTTCTTTATCTGTTAACTTATCAAAAATTGTTATCGAATTTTCTAAATATTTAAATGAATTCTCAGAATATAATTTCTCCTTCAGTAAATAAAAAGCGACTATGACTTTTATTATCATAATCGCTTCTTTTATACATATATAATCTGGTTTTAATGCTGCTGCCCATAGGTCTTTCACCTAATTAGCATTTTAAATTTCGGGTACTGCCGATATGAACAGTTTTTAACAAGTGCCAGAACATCACTATAATTGCCTTTATAGTTGTCTAATAGCTCATCTAAAAACATAGACTTATATTAGTAGAAGATGATATTTTAAAGTATCTTAATAAATCTTATGTTCAATCATTCAAAATGTAAATTCATATGTAACAGAATCTATTATATTCCCCTGTTTATCCTTTATTTCTAGTTTCTGCAAATTCTTTATATAATTGCAACGAAACATCTCTTATATTGTGAGGTGTCTTACAAACTAACAAATCTTCTTTGGCTAACATGTTATCTCCTAAAAAAAGCATCTGTAATATCAAATATCACAGATGCTAACATAATCTTTATATGGACGACGTTCGGAATACACCGACATATTTTATGGTAATTTATTGTCCCCAATAGGGAAAGTAGGTCGCCCCGTCTACTTTTACTTTTATAGGCATCTCTCCTATAATCATAATATGACAGAATTTAAAAAAAGTCAATGTACTTTTTAAAAATTCATACACTATTTATATATACCATTTTCCTTATTTTATACCTGCCCAATCATAACTTCAACTTATATTTTATCTATACAGAAACATTTTTTCTATCTACGCATTTTCAGATAAAATTTTTATAGATTAATTATCTATAATAATAGTGTATATTTCTTAAATAAAAGACTTATATATAATATTAATCTAAATCAATATCTTCATCTTTATTTTCTTCTATATCTTTATTATAGTAAGATATGTTATTTTTAACTTCTTGTGACAAACTATCAATATATTTAGTTATAGCTTCATATTTATTATTAAGATATTTTAATTCATCTATTGTAAATTTTCTATTAAAATCAAAAATTGTTTCTTCATCTTTTCCAAAAAATACACCTTCTGAACTTAAACAAACATCCAAACCTAACGAACCATATTTATCTATATTCTTTTTATATTTATTTTCTTCGACTTTATAAACATCATGTGTATTAAAATATTGAACTTCTTTATAATACATATCCCATAAAGCGTCAGCAAACTTTTTCCTTAAGATATCATATCTTCCTGAACTATTACAAATTGCTTTTAATCTTAAATTTACCTTTTTACATAATCCAAAATTATAAGATGTCCCTATGTCAAAATAACCTTTTATATCTTCTTTTTTTAGCCAAGTTTTTACAGATGTTTTATTTAAAGTTAGTCCATCACTGTTTTTCTTTATTATTCCACTATTTATAGCATTTTCATATTTTTCTCCTAAATCTAAAATATATCCGAAATCACAATCATAATTTTTATTTATAACATCTATTTTTGTTTCTTTAGATGTAGTTATCATTAAGCCACTCCACACAAGATTATATTTATCCTCTTTGGCTCTATCTGCTATATTTTTTAAATATAAATCTTCTACTTTATAATTCTCAAAATGTTTCTTAATCTCTTCTGATAAACTCATAAGTATCACTATTCCCTTTCTTTTAATCTAATTCAATATCATTATCTAGCTCTTCATTATTGTTTAAATCCATAGTTTTAATATCTTTAAAATCTATATAATCTGTTATGGATTTACGGTTATCTTTTAAACAATGGTATGTATAAGAAAGATGTTTCATATCTTTTACAGAGTCCATAGCATTATTTTTATTCACAAAATAATACGGATAATCACTATAATATTTATTATCATTCCAGAAATTACAATCTACCTCATCCTGTATAGTTTTTATTAGTTCATCAAGTTCTTTTTGAGAATTAATCTTAATTGCTACTGCACCATCACAAAAATTCCTAATATAAGAATTTGTATTTACCTTATAATATTCATTCGGAAGGTCTTTTATAATAAAACAACCGCCTTTTCTATTCTTACCGTTGTCTTTCTTAAATTGTTGAATTTCTTTTATTAAGTTATTAAGACTTATTGTAGAATATTTAACTTCGCTTGTATATCCAGTTTCATATTTTTTTATAAAAAGGTTGTCGTTATCTGTCTTATAAATTTCTGTTGTATCAGTCCATACTTTATCGTCATTATTAAACTCATAACCATATTCAGCTATTTTTTTATCCTTAAAACACATTGATTCATATTTACTTTGTTCAAGTATTCTTGAAAAATCTGTATAAAGCATAAACTGAAACTCAAATGGAATTGTCATAAAGTTGCTACAAGCTATATCATTACTTTTAAACCAGTAAGGATTATTTGAATTATATTCAGGAATAATCCCAGTATAAGGGAATCTAGCTATATTATAGGCTAATATATCTCTTTCTTTCTCATTATCTATTACAAAGACAGCTTTTCCATTCATATATTTTGACATAATATTATATGGTATTTTTATTTCACCACTATCATATTTCTTCTTTAAATCCTGATTATTAAGTATATTCATATAAGGAGTTTTTTTATTATCATTCATATCTACTGTTTTATAATTAATGTCTTCAAGTTCTGTACTATATGTGAATTCTGCTCCCTTACTATGAAGCTTGAACATGTCTTCCCATATTGACTCTCTTGGTGTACCTACCTCATATGAATATATCTTTTCATTTATCGTAAATTCATAAGGTTTATCTAATACTAAATTTCCATCTTTATTTTCAATAAATAACACATCTTCAAGTGCATCATAAGCTCTCTCAACTTCAATATCTGTCTGTAACTGTTTAAATACACTTTCATATCTGTTTGTAACAAAATCTGCATAAGTTATCTTATCTTCTAAGGTTTGTCCTTTGTTTATTATATGACAGCTATGTGTTTTTAAAAAATCTTCAATTCTTTGAGTGTCAATCAACATATTTTTTCTCTCCTTAATATTATTTTATCTTTTATAAATTATTATCTTTCATTTTTTATTTGCTCTAGTATTTCTTTTGCATAATCAGTTGTATCTATATGCATTATATATTCAGGCATTTCATTTATAAGCTTGTCAAATGAGATATTTTCTAATATTTTTATAGCTTCATTTTTTGTAATCTTTCCATAATCACATAAATCTTCAATAAGAAGATTTTTATAATCCAGTTTTCTCATAATTAATTATTACCTTTCAACTTCAATTTCATCTTTATTTGGTTTTATATAATCATAATAATAATCTAGTAAAAAGCTTGAAGGGTTTGTTAAATCATACCCGCTATACTCTTTTCCATATATCTTACTTATATCATCAACTTTTATAAAAGCAACACTATTTAACAGCTTATTCATACTATCTATAAGATTATACATTTGTTTAGCTGTTTTAAGAGTTTGCTTCTTTTTTCTTAAAAGCTTATATTCGTCTAATAGCTTGTCTACATCTTCTGAACAATCTATTACATTATCATAAATAAAATCAATTCTATCTCCTGTAAAAGGATTATACTTTATAGGAATATAAGTATATTCTGTTTCTATTCCTCTAAATTCTAATTCTTCATCCCAATTATAATCATAGGATTCTTCTGAATGCTCTTTTGAAATACATAATGCAGGAATAGCATTGTTATTTTTATCTATTGTTAAAAAAAGTTTTACTGGAATAGAATTATTAAATAATTTATCTAAGTCTGATGTTTTACTATCTACCTGTATAAATGGAATATTATGATATGTCTTTATATTACAATGTATTTTCATCTATTTTCCCTTCATTTGTATTTTTTATATTAATTTGTTTTAACAGCTGATAATCCTGTAATTGTTGATTTTCAAGAAGAATAAAAAATACAGTTTTTTGCATATTATTTCTACAATTACTAAAATAATCAACATCAAATTGACTGCTTAAATAATTCATAAATTTATACTCCTTTATAAAAATATATTATTTTTGATAACTTCTAAAGCAATTAATATCATAATGACATTTTTAATATCTGCACTACGCTCTTTAAAAATAATTCCTTTAGTTGCTCTTTATCTAATAAATCTAAAGCACATATGATATTATCAAGTATAATGTCTTCATCTTCTAAAAGAGAACTATAATCTTCGCCTATATACTTAAAATATGCAATTTTCATTTTCTTCATCTTTAGCATCTCTACCATATTTAATACAAAATTAATATCCATAATTAACCTCTACTTATTCATAATCATAACCATCTTTATCTTCATTATAAAATAAATCTTTATTAACTATTTCTAGCTGATGTGTTGTGATATCATAATGATAAAAATTATCTGATAAATAATCTGAACTATCTACTTCAACTTCATTAACAAATTCGATAGTTTCTTTAATCATATCAAACATATCTTTATTAACTAAAGTTTCAGGAAGTATAATCAGTTCATTTCTACTACTAGGGATAATATAAAAATCTCCGTCAACTTCTCTACTAATTCTATCTGCTATCTTATCTGATACTATTAGCCCAGCTCCATTAACTAGATTGTTTGTAGACAATATATACGCATCCGTTAATTTATTTGCTTCAACTTCTTCGTATTCATAATCAATATCTTTAAAATAATCTCTCATAGGTTTAAACATATAAGACTGATTTTCCATATTATGTATAGCAGTTTTCATAAGCTCATCTTCAGATATATTAAACTCTTTACATATTTTTTTAGTGATTGTTGAACTATGAGTGTCATCGAAATATATTTTAGGTATAAATGCTATATCTTCCATTCTCTGATAATAAACATTATTTAATAAGCCTTGCCCTTTATTCATATTAATAGCTGCTAATGTAATATGCTCTAAAATATATGCTTTATTAACTTTATTTACATTGACATTCAAATCATTAGAATGCTCTATTAAGGCATTATCAAATTTCTTTAAGATTGAAGGAATATCTATACCCATCCTATAAGTATCATACCAACCTTGCAAATCAATAACTGGTGCTAATTGAATATTTTTGAATTTAATACAAAGACCTTCATACTCTCTATTGGGTTTATAAACCTTTTTTTCTTCTAAAAACTCAACATCATCTTTATAAAAATTATTAATATTTTCCTTTAATTCTTTTTTAAATTCCTCATAACTAATCATACTCAATAAATCTCCTTTTTTATAATTACTATATCCTTTATTTATAATAGTGTAAAAGACAATAAAAAAAGATGTTATGTTTTCTATTTCATAACATCTTTAAAAAGACCATATTTAATTATTCGTAATCAAAACCTTCTTCATCTTTATCTATATTAATATTTTCTTCATCTCTTTCATAGTCATTATAATATTCTTTAGGTATATCTTTATAAAGACTATATCCACCTCTTCTATATACACTTCCAACTTCATAGGACTCTCTTATTTTTACTTCTTCTTTAATTCTATTTATGTCTTTAATTATTCCATCTAAAAGAACACTACAATAAGAAACCTTTCCTGTATATCCTTCTTGATATTTTCTTACAAAAGTATTTGTATATTTGTCTTTATAAAATTCTGTAGTATTACTCCAAATTTGGTCTCCATCATTATGCTCATAATCATATGAAGCAATCATATTTTCTTTTACACAAATATTATCATATTTAATATTATCTGTTAATTCCGTTATATTTTCTTTCAATAGTTTAATTCCTTGTGAATTAATTTCTACAACTGGATATTTCTTATACTTGCATTCGTTATCTTTATATTCCAAATATAAGCAAAACTCTCTTCTGTTAATATTAGAAGCTATATCCTGTATAATTGATTTTATATGCATAATAGTTAATTTTTCATTTTTTAAATAATTAGAATAAAATTCGGCTTCTACCGGTCCATATTTATACTGCTTAACAACTTGATATAAAAAAATATTATCATTATTAATAATATCTGTTAGCTGATATAAAAGTTTTTCATCCTCTTTGGAAAATAATGTATAAGATTGTTTATAATTATCTTGCACTTTTATATCAATACTTTTATCAGGTAAATCAACAAAATCCTTCCATAATTCATCAAACCATTTTTGTTCAGCGACATAATTATTATTTTGTATTTTTGCTATTGTCTTATCTATAAGTTCCCAGACTTTATTACTATCTACTAATTTATTCATATCGTTACACCTTTCATATTATTTAAAACATTTATATGGATAATAGTGTAACATTATAGATGTCTATAATTTAAAATATCTTATACATATTAATATAAAGCCAATAAATCCAAATCAAAATATTCTTCTTGAATTACTAAATCAGGATAATAAATAGTTTTTTCTATTGTATCTGTATCAATCGTATACATCATTAATGAAGGAGCAAAATTAACAATAAATTCATCATTCTTACTATCAACCTTTAGTGTATCTTTATCAATAATTTTTCGTGCCTTTATTGTATCTAAACAATACCCATAATATGATGGGTCATATTTTATTTGTCCTAAGAATTGATATATTCTTTTATCATCTAAATCAACAAGATATTTACAATAATCTCCTTCTCTTAATTCAGTGAACTACTCGGAAACAAGTTACCGAGCTTCTTGTTTCAATCACTACTGCTTGGCTAATACTTTACAGTATTATCAAGTCTTACACAATGTCCGCAAGCGTTAGGTTCGGCTAGTTCCTAGCCTACCATCATTATGAAGTTTTATGCTGATTTTAATATGCGTAAACCTTCATTTTTTATGTTGATGGCTGCATTGTGGTCACGATTTATAGTCAGACCACAATCGCACTTGTATATCCTATCAGCAAGTGTTAGTTTTTTCTGTTTGCCACAACAGCTGCAAAGCTGTGAGGATGGATACCATTTATCAACTCTAACAAAATATTTTCCTCTGTCTGCAAGTTTATATTCCAACATATTCAAGAACATTCCATAACCATTATCCATAGTGGCTTTTCCATTCTCAAACCCTTTATTTGACATAGCTTTCATATCAAGTGTTTCTACACATACAATATCATACAAATTGGTTATCTTTGTACTTTCTTTATGTAGAAAATCTAATCTCTGATTTGAAGTATGTTTTTGAATTTTGGCAATCTTACATTGCTGTTTTTTATAATTATTAGAACCAATAACCATATGCTTCAGTTTACGCTGTGCCTGAGCCAACTTTTCTTGGCTCTGTCTATAGTATTTATGTCCAGAAGGACAGTAGCCGTTATTATCCATATATAAGCCATCAGACTTGTAATCCATTCCTATAGCATTATCTGATATAATAGCAGGTGTAATTACTTTTTCGTATTCAAACAAGACAGATGCATAAAACTTACCATCACTATCTCGTGAGATTGTAGCAGACTTAATAACCCAATCAGCATCCGGTTTTCTATGGATTACAGCTTTTATCTTTCCAACTTTAGGAAGTTTAATGTATTTATCATCAATGATTTCAACAGTTCCCTTTTGGTTATTAGTGGTATAAGATTTTCTGCTATGCTTTGCAGACTTGAATTTTGGAAAACCATTCTGCCTCTTACGATTTTTATCAAAACAGTTTTTCAAAGCACCTTGCAGGTTCAACTGTACGTTAGCAAGAGCAAGACTGTCTACTTCTTTAAGAAATGGATAATTCTTCTTATACATAGCAGGTGTCTGTTTGCCAAAAGATTTAGTTTCTTTATAACAGGCAATCTTATCAGCAAGTATTAGATTATAAACCTTACGGCAACAGCCGAAGGTCTTAGCAAACATAATCTCTTGTTCAGCTGTAGGATATACTCTGTACTTAATTGCTTTATTCATAGCTGACAGCTCCTTTGTCTTTCTATATATTTAAGAATATTTTCCTCAGATGTTGAACCTATGGTTTCACAAAAATATGAACCGTTCCATAACTGACCTTTCCATAAATACTGTCTTAATTCAGGAAATTCTTTTAATAATGTATTTCCGCTAATGCCCTTTAGATATTTTACTATCTGGGTAACAGATATCTTGGGTGGAGCAGATACAAAACAATGTACATGGTCGCTTTCTCCAACTTTACATTGGATAATGGTAAATCCTTTTTCTTTACCGATATCATTTATAAGCTGATATAATCTGCTGCTTATTTGTGGAGTAAGCACTTTCCGCCTGTATTTTACACACCAAACAATATGATAGTTAATGTTGTATACGCATGTTCGTGCGTGAATGTATTTATCTCTCATACATATAGTATAGCATATAATTATCGAAACATCAACAAATAAGCATAATCATAATGATACATATAGTAGTACTGCTTATAAAAAATAGGCTTTCATCTCGGATACAAGTAACCGAGAATTTTCGCCCTAACTTATTAAAATCTGGAACTTTTCTTCTATTAGCTAATATTATATCTATCCATTTATTATTATTTTTTCTTAAATCTAATATTTTATTTTCTGGTATTTCTGATAACTTTAGTTTTAATGTATATAAATAAGGTTCAAAATCATTTGATACAATTTCTTTAGCTTGCATTATATCCGTTCCCATATAAAAACCTTTACCAAAGTCACAAGTTTTTCTACTTATAGGCTTTATATCTCCTTCAAAGCCACCTCTTGAACCGTGAAACAATATTATATCATCCATATTTATCCCTTTCTAAATCCTTATGGTAAGTTTCTTTTACGATAAAAATAATCTATAACCTCTTCTCCCTGGTCTTCTGGTAATTCCCTGGAATATGCTCTGATAGTCTCCATATATAAATCTCTATGTATTGGAGCTGTATCATTCTTGTATTCTTCTATAATCTCTAGCAAATCAGGTGTTAAATCAAAATCAAAATATTTGTTATTTGACATATATTTTGTTAGTCCTTTCTTTAATCTAAACGTATTATACAAAATTATTATTTTTAAATCACATTCGTTATGCTCTTTTCAATAATATTATATTTTAAAAAATGTTTTCCACATTCATTTTTGCTACATTCTTCTATTGCTAATTGTTTTTCATTATTATTTTTATTTAAAATGTCTAAAAGAATAATATCTGATGGATATATAGGCTCTGCTAATTTCAAACATCTATAACTTTTATATTTTTCCAAATATGGAGCATTGTTTAAATCTGATAAATAATCTAACATTGCTAAAGTGTAAAAACTTTCTGGAAACCATTGTTTTTCCCAAAAATAAGTAATCCAATCATCTATTACTATTTCAGAAATAAACTTGTATGTTCCTAAATTTTTATATATATGACATATTTCTGACTTAAATAAATCAAAGTCCATTCTTTTTTGTAATATTAATCTGTCTTTCATTTTTTCCTCTTTTTATATAAATAATCTCTAATCTAAATCATCAATATCTTATATTAACTCATTTCTTCCAATCACTTATAATATAACTATTAGCAAAATCTTCAAAAACATCTTCTTTAAAATACTGAAAGTCATTTTTTATCTTTACATAAGAATAGTCTTATTTGCATATTCTTTAACTCTTATTTTAACATTTTGAAAAATCAATATCTTTATTTATCACATCATACAATTCATCATAAATATAGCTTTCCATAGGAAGAATATAGTTGCTTACATAATATGACATTTGTTTAAAAGGAACTATCTGAACTATCTTAGAACTACTTATTTCTGTACGGATATAAACATATCTATACATGAATCCTATCCAATAAGCTAAATCTTCATCCTGAACAACAGTAGTTTTAATCAGCCTGTTTTTTAATTCCTTATCAATATACCACATACTTGCATCATCATCTAACTGAAAACAGCTATAAATAGTATCGAATTCTCTATGACAGAATGATGATTTTAGAAAACTATCTGAAAAGTTTTCTAATTCATAGTTTTCTTTTAAAGCCAATTTATATATTCTACCTACTGTAGCACAAATATCTATATCAACTTCTTTTTCTATTGCTGACTTTTTACTATAATCTATCATAACTATCATCCCTTTCTTCGTCACTTAAATTACTATTTAATTTTTGTTGATTAACTTCCTGTATGATTTCGTCAATAAATAATCCATTCTTTCTATATTTCCTAGTCATTTCATTTACTATGTTCTTGCACTGCTTTCTTTTTTGTAAAGAATAATCTCTTAAATCTGAAATTTCTCTACCATATAATTCTTTACAATCAAGAATTTCTATTTTACTACAGGCAAAATCTGTTTTGGCAACATATTGGTTTCCATACTTTATAGTTTTTAAACAGGCAATAAGACCTTTATCTGTTAATCCAGCATTTGAAAACCTTTGCATAGCTTCGCTCATTTGGTCATCAGCTATAGCCCCAATAATAACATCATAATTATCACATATTTTTAGATATTCTTTAGCTATATCTAATTTATTAAATTCATCTATTTTTTTCCGATTTGCTAAAATAGTATATAACCATTCTTTATCATCAGTTAAATTTAAAATTCTATTTTCAGGAATTTCAGATAATTTGAATTTCAATGTATAAAAATAAGGGTCAGAATCATTAGAAACAAGACATTTTGCTTGGTTACTATCTTCTCCCATATAAAATCCTTTACCAAAATCACATCTTACTCTACTTATGGGTTTTATATTACCATCAATTCCCCCTCTTGACCCATGAAATAATATTTTATCTTTCATAAAACTTATCCTTTCTTTTAGCTCCTGCATATGCATCTATCATGTGTTATCTTCCCTTCTAAGTCCTAAATATTTCTCTCTAAGATACCAAGCTTGTTCTGAAGTAATCAAATTTTCTACTTCTGCTACATTTATATCTGATTGTAGCTCACAATATAAACAATCCCATATATTCTTATTAGTGTTTTCTGTATATGTTTTTATGCTTTCATTTAACCAATCTGGTAATCCATATTCATTATAGCTTTTATCTTCCATTTTTGTTATTCCTTTTTATATTATTATTTCTGATACATCACTATATATCTTGTATTCATTAATAATCATAGCTTCTATATCTTCACTTATATATTTTTCATTATAAAAATTCATTAAATGCTTCTTTAGTTCTTATATAATGCATTTGTAGATGTTTATTCCAAATATCATCAGCTATAAAATATTTAAATGAATTTATACAAAATACCATATTTATTTTCCTTTTTTATTTTTAAAAAAATAAATCTTATATTAGTTTTTATTTGTCTATGTATATTATAATATATAAATACCTTTATTACAAAGTAAATATAAATTTTACAATTCATCTTTAATTTTAAATTCATCTAAATATTTATTAGTATTTTCTATTAAACTATTGTATTTATTCCTATATAATTCTGACTTATTCATATTATTTTCTAAATTGAAATCATTTAAATATTTCATATATGCTCCAGCTAATACTTTATCTTGTAATACCCCATTATTAATATCATTTATTTTTAATATAAATTCATCATTAATATTTTGACAATATTTTATTGTCTCATCTATATCACGAAAATTTATATTATACATTCTTTTTTTTAATTTACTCTTTCTTATAGCGTTTTTAAAAATAATATCTATCTCTTTTATTGATTTTACAGGTTCTTTAATTTCAACATAATATAATGTCCCTATTTTACTATTGATATGATTGATTATTAGGTCTTTAGCTTTTTCCTCCGTATATATTTTAGAAAGATATGAATATGTCTCTTTTATTCCACTATATTCAGCATCTATTTCTCTTGGATTATGAAAATAATTTTCTGGATTGGTTTTTATACAGTAATACCCATAGTAACATCCCATATCTGCTAGATAGCTATAAAAAAATTCTTCTATTTGTTGTTTATTATTACTGTTTTTATAGTTAATATCATTAAAAAAATCTTCTTGTTGATGATAATGTCTTAATTCGTGATAAATATTAATTATAGCATAAACAAGGATATAATCTGGTATTTCTTTATTTAAAACCCCTTTTAATTCTTTTATTCCTATATGTATTTTTCTATTCTTTTCATTGTAAGCTTCACAATATCCAGTTCCTACTTTTAACTCATCATTTAGAATGTATGAATATCCATTTAACGGGTTCTCATTCATTATTTTATGTAAATTTAACAATACTTCTTTACGTTTCATTAAAAACTTCCTCTTTTTTTCATAAGTTCTTCATAACTTAAACTTTCATACTCTATATTAGTCAAATAAGTTTCTAATTCTTTTTCTGTCGTTTTTCTATTCATCCATTTTACTTCTTCATCTGTATAATCAGATAATGTGCAAAATTCTAAGGTACAAGCGAGAAGGGTTTCTTTTACTTCATCATCAAGTTTTTTGAATTTCTTTCCTGCAATTTCATATTCCTTAATGACTTGTTCTCCATTTTCTTTTACGGATATGAATACATTTGGAGTATCTTTGCTTAATGAAAATACATCATTAATATAATCAATGCAGGTTGATGTTCTTTGAGAACCGTCTAATGGATAAATTACATTTTCTTCCTCAACAACATAAATTGGATTAACTGGAATACCACTTAATAAACT
>ENA-OOXM01000291-OOXM01000291.1-human-gut-metagenome-genome-assembly--contig:-NODE-291-length-47149-cov-6.260925_pt1 | contig 47149 bp, 39 predicted proteins | sample MGYA00241589_ERZ501347 | MGnify/ENA primary metagenome ERZ501347 (study PRJEB25962, sample SAMEA2042832) | human gut metagenome | biome: human gut; feature: human-associated habitat; material: faeces...
CGGTGCTCTTCCTATCTCGTTAATGATAGGACGTATGCGACGGTATTCGGGACGGAAATCATGCCCCCACTCTGATATACAATGCGCTTCGTCTATCGCATAGAAAGAGATTTTAACATGGCGCAAAAAGTCTACGTTGTCTTCCTTGGTCAGAGATTCAGGAGCCACGTACAATAGTTTGGTTTTACCCGATACTATGTCCGACTTTACCTGATCTATAGCCGACTTAGGCAGCGAGGAGTTGATGAAGTGTGCCACACCATCTTCTTCGCTATAATTGCGCATGGCATCAACCTGGTTTTTCATAAGAGCTATAAGCGGAGATATTACAATTGCCGTACCTTCCATTAGCAACGAAGGCAGCTGATAGCACAGTGACTTACCACCCCCGGTAGGCATCAAAACAAACGTATCATTTCCATCCAGCAAGTTACGGATGATTTCTTCCTGATGCCCCTTAAATGTATCAAAGCCGAAATATTTCTTCAGCTCAGCAGTTAAATTAATAGTCTCCGCCATTATTCCCTTATTTTAGTGATTATACATCCGACCAAGAGATGTCTCTCTCTTTACGATTGTAACAAAGTTATAAACAACTTTTAATATTACACAAATAATTCGAGGAATATTTTATCGAAAGAACTTCCGTTTTATCTATTTTCCACTTTTTTCTATCATCACTCCATCTGCAAACGAGAAAAGTTAACCTTTTCCATCTGCTTGCGTGCATAGTCTAAAGTAACCACAAAATGATCTATATTCTCTGACGGTACATCGTACATGGCATCCATGATGATGGTTTCGACGATAGAACGCAAACCACGCGCACCCAACTTATACTCTACAGCCTTGTCTACTATATAGTCGAGTACCTCGGGCTGGAATTCCAGCTTCACTCCATCCATCTCGAAAAGCTTAATATACTGCTTCACGATAGAGTTTTTCGGCTCTGTAAGGATATTGCGCAATGCTGTACGGTCTAGCGGATTCAGATAAGTCAGGATAGGCAGACGTCCGATGATTTCTGGAATCAGACCGAACGACTTCAAATCCTGAGGCACGATATACTGCATCAGGTTAGAGCGGTCTATCTTTGTAGTTTCCTTAGCAGCTCCATATCCCACCACGTTAGTATTCATACGCTGAGCAATCTTACGCTCAATTCCGTCGAACGCTCCGCCGCAGATAAAGAGGATATTCTTAGTGTTTACTTGAATGAACTTCTGTTCAGGATGCTTACGTCCGCCCTGAGGTGGCACGTTTACTACCGACCCTTCCAGCAGTTTCAGCAATCCTTGCTGCACACCTTCACCGCTTACGTCGCGAGTGATAGATGGGTTATCTCCCTTACGTGCTATTTTGTCTATTTCGTCAATGAATACGATACCGCGTTCCGCCTTGGCTACATCATAGTCGGCCACCTGCAACAGGCGCGAAAGTATGCTTTCTATATCCTCGCCCACGTATCCGGCTTGAGTCAGCACCGTAGCGTCGACAATAGTAAACGGAACATGAAGCAACTTGGCTATAGTGCGAGCCAACAGAGTCTTTCCGGTTCCGGTGCTTCCCACCATAATGATGTTCGACTTTTCAATTTCCACATCATCCTTAGTCTGAGTCTGAAGCAAACGCTTATAGTGATTATAAACGGCTACCGAAAGATAACGCTTGGCATCGTCTTGGCCAATCACATACTGATCGAGAAAAGCCTTAATATCTTTCGGCTTCGGAAGATCGGCCAAGCCTAAATCAAGACCATCGGCTACATTGCCATGCGAATGCAAAGCCTCATTAACTATCTCATGAGCTTGTTCGGCACAGCTATCGCATATATTGCCGTTCAGCCCCGTTATCAGGAAACCAACCTCATCTTCGCTACGTCCGCAAAAACTGCAATAGCGTTTGTTCGATTTCCGTCTCGTTGGTTTATCTCCTTCCAATGTTCTCTTATTTATTCTTTTATATTCAACTTATTCTTTCTGTTCTACACTCTTAATCATTTCTGGTCTGCAGGCTTGCGCGACAGAACTTCGTCTATCATGCCGTATTCCTTAGCCTCAAGAGCGGTCATCCAGTAATCACGGTCGGAGTCGGCCCATACCTTGTCGAATTCGGTATGCGAATGTTCCGCAATGATAGTATAGAGTTCCTTCTTCAACTTCTGGATTTCGCGGGCAGTGATTTCTATATCAGACGCCTGTCCCTGAGCGCCACCCATCGGCTGGTGAATCATGACGCGAGAGTGAGTAAGCGCAGAACGCTTTCCTTCCTCTCCGGCAACGAGCAATACCGCAGCCATAGAAGCAGCCATACCTGTACAGATAGTAGCTACATCGCTAGAGATGAACTGCATAGTATCATAAATACCCAAACCGGCATATACCGATCCGCCCGGAGAGTTGATATAAATGGAAATATCTTTTCCTGGTTCTACAGAATCCAGATACAACAGCTGAGCCTGTAAGGTATTGGCTGTATAATCATCGATAGCGGTACCCAAAAAGATGATACGATCCATCATCAATCGCGAGAACACGTCGAGCTGAGTAACATTGAGCTGGCGTTCTTCCAATATATAAGGATTCAAATATCCATTCTGCGACTTGATAACATCGTCAAGCACCATGCTGTTCATACCTAAGTGCTTGGTTGCATATTTTCTGAAATCGTCCATTTTATTTCGTTTTATTAAATTTACCTATATATAAAGAGGAGCTTCCGACCGTCTTGTTCACTTGTAATTGGGCAGAATTATAAAATCTTCAGCTCAACAACGGAAAAGCCAGATCAAAAGCTCCACTTCTTATCTAATCGTTTCAGTAATCAGCGTTGGGACATCAGCCCCTACGTTTTGATTACTCAAACATCTTGTTGAATTCTTCTGCCGATACAGCCTTGTGGTTCAGAGTAACCTGACCTTTCAACACAGCGCACAATTTAGCTTCTACTGCACGGTTAACCAAAGCTTCTACAGACTCTTGTTTCTTCAGCATTTCCTTGCTGTAGTTTTCGAGCAATTCTTCAGGTACATTGATCATACCGTACTGAGCGAACTGAGCGCGAGTAGCTTCCTTAGCCATCTCAGTAATATCAGACTGTTCAACCTTGATATCGTTAGCTCTAACCAATTTTTCCTTAATCAGGTGCCAAGTCAATTCTTCGATGCTCTTGTCATAGTGTTCAGCAACGAATTCTTCACCTTTTTCCTTGTTGTTTTCCAACATGATACGCTTCATCAGTTCGTCAGCGAATTCCAACTTGCCTACTTTGTTAGCAGCGTAGTTACGAACGTCGATCAAGAACTTATAGTCGCTGTCAGCTTCGAACTGCTTAGCGATAGTTTCCTTAATCTGAGCGCGGAACTCTTCTTCGTTGTGAGCTTTGTCCTTACCCAAAACCTGGTCGAACAATTCCTGGTTCAATTCACCCGGAATCAAGCGAGTGATTTCTTCAATCTGGAAGCTGAAGTTACCCTTGTGGTTTTCAACATCTTCCTTAGCAACCTTCAACAAAGAAGCCAATTCTGCTTCGTTGTTATCGAAAGCAACAGAAGGATTAAACACCAATACAGTGTTAGTCTTAGCTGCGTTGAAGATAGCTTTCTGATCGTCGTTCTTCATGTAAGAAGGCATCATAACAGCACCTTCTACCTGAACGCCACCTTCTTTAGTGTTGCCGTTTTCATCAAGTTCAGCCAACAGACCCTTCAACATATCGTTATCCTGATACTCTTCTACCTTATCATATTTACCGGTACGCTGAGTATACATCTTAACCTGCTGGTCAACCATTTCATCTGTTACGTTGATATCGTAGTAATCAACAGTGTCTTCGTTAGACAAAGTCAATTCAAACTGAGGAGCCAAAGCGATATCGAATGAGAATTCGAAGTTTTCGTCAGTTTCGAAGTTTGCGTTGCTCTCCTTAGGAAGCGGAGCGCCCAACATATCTACCTTATTTTCACGGATATATTCGCCTACTTTTTCCTGCATCAGCTTATCAACTTCTTCTACCAATACAGATACGCCATACTGTTTCTTAACAAGACCCATAGGAACCATACCCTTACGGAAGCCCGGCATATTAACTCTCTGACGAATAGTTTTCAACGATTTTTCTACTTTTTCCTGATAGTCAGCTTTTTCAATCTGAACAGTAAGCAATGCGCTTACTTTGTCTACATTCTGCAATGAAATATTCATTTCCGACTTTATTTATTTAATTATTACTTTATTATGTTCTAATAGTTCACTTTATACAAAGAGTGTGCAAAAATAATGTTTAATATTTCAATAACCAAAAAGGTACTAAAAAAAACACTTTAATCACTCATAATATTTGTTTTGGCAAATATGGATTCTATTGCAACATATTTAAATTCAGTTGCAATAGAAATATATTCTGTTGAGACAGAATTAAAATCACCCGTAACAGAAATAAATCCGTTCACGACTGACAAACTGTCTGATAAACACCTCGCCTGCCATCTAAAAACGCTACATTTTATTTTTTAAAACTCTTGGTTATCTTATTTTTTATACGTTCCTTTGCTCGCGATAGTGGTATTAAAATTAATCACAGCGATTTCTATTACTGGTTTTTACCGCATACGCGAAAGCCCATTGTGTAAACGCTCGTCGTTCGAATCTCTCATATTTCTTTTTCCATCACTGTCGTAGAGAGAATATTTCAATTATTATTTTTATTTCATTCAAATCAAAAAAACATGAATTTGTATTTGGGAAACCTTAACTATCGAGTTAAGGAAGGAGACTTAGAACGTGCGTTAGCAGTGTATGGCACTGTGCATTCAGTAAAAATCATCAAAGACCGCGAAACAGGAAAATCTAAAGGTTTCGGTTTTGTAGAAATGGACGACGAAGCTGCATCACAAGCAATTAAAGAATTAAGCGGAAGCGACTTTATGGGTCGCCAAATGGTTATAAAAGAAGCTTTGCCTAAAGCTTGATTTTTCCGCCAACAAAACAAAAGCCATTCCGGGATATTCTCTCCGCAAAAGGAAGAAACCGGAATGGCTTTTATTTTTCATTACTTTTTTCCGCCCCACACGTTTGTTGGCGATACTACCCAAGCCGGGTCGTGAGGTACGATGATATTAGGATTAGCATTCATGCCTTCTTTATCTGGAATACGGATATAGTATACCGATTTGCCATGTACCGGAAGCGAAGAGGTTCTCAGCCACGGATTCATATTACGCAGAAGCGCATAGCTTATACCTCTTCCCTTAGCAAAGCGAGGAAGATCGTCTATCGTCTCTTCTATTTTTATCTCTCGGTATGGTATCATCGGATAAAGATCGGACGCACGCAGAACGAAGCCGAATTTCTGCGGACTGGCGAACATAATCTTTGCGGCGAGGATTCGATATACGTATCGTGCGGTTTCTTCTACCAACTGAAGATCGAGCGCATTTTCTTCATACTGCTCGGCAAGCGACTTTGAGATTCTTCCCTGGCCTGCATTATACGATGCCGCCACGCTCACCCAATTTCCAAAACGCTGGTAGGCTTGCTTCAGATAACGGCATGCCGCACGCGTAGCTTTCTCTACATGATAACGCTCGTCTACGCTGTGCCCTACTTCGAGTCCGAACTCGCGAGCCGTAGCCGGCATAAGTTGCCATAGTCCAGCAGCGCCGGCTCCCGAACGAGCTAACGGATTATTGTTGCTCTCTATAGACATCAAGTATTTAAAATCATCGGGTATTCCGTTTTCGCGCAATATATCTTCTACTATCGGGAAGTAACGGTTGGCACGTTTTATCATCAGAATAGACGTGCTGTGCATAAACGAAAACGCCAGCAGCTCACGATCCATGCGTTCACGGCGGTCAAAGCGGCTCAAATCTACAGTTTCACCACAAAACACCATGGTTCTGGGTACTTCTACACAAGTGTATTCCACGTCATCGCCCACAGTGGCTGCTTGTATGACAGGAGCATAAAATGGCAGTGTGGCAAACAACGAACAAAAAACTAATTTCTTTACTGATATATATGATAATTTCATCCCAGAGACATTTTAAGGTTCTTAAATATTGCCTCTAAGTTAGATATTAAAAATAAAAACGAGATAATAGTTAAGCCAATTTAATACAACATTTTATTCGAACAGCTGAAAACTTTTCAGTATCTGCAACGGAATTTCATCCGTTTTCTTCTGATAAATAACTGATAGATAGAAGCCTGTTCCCTCTTTCTTATCGAGCAGATAACTATACATACACTGATCGGTTTCACAATTGCCTTTCAGCCATACCACGTAGAATTGCGGCGTTTCGAACGATTCCACCTTTGTCTGCTGGGTCACTTCATCGTCGGTGGCCACATTCTTCAAATCCTTAGCTAACTCGGAACGCTTTATGCCATCGCCCTCCAGCAACTGCACCGTAATATAATACTCTTTTGTACTGATGATGTAGCCGTCTTCCGAATCATCTTCTACAACAAAGCCTACGGGCGCATTAAACTGTACCCCGTAGGCTTTCCATTTCACCTTTTGCAACGCCTGCGCACTCGAAGCACTTACGGCACCTAGGGCCAATATTAGCACTACAAGAAATTTTAAATTCATACTCTTCTCTCTTTAACTACTTTTCGTGCATACACCTCCTCTTCCTTATTAACCATAACCAATACTGTACCTCCTACATTAGAATAAGGAGATGTTACCACCGACAATGTCTCATCTTTAAGCATTGCGTCTACTCCAGCCGAAATCAACAGTCCCTTGACCAATTCAGCTTCCCAGAGGCTACCTTTAAAAACCTCCACCAACGATCCATAAGTTCTTTCTGCCATAGTCTTGTTACGTTTTAAAGGGTTAATATTAAATAAGGATAATGTTCTCTGTATGTTTATCCAAAGATAGTCTTTTTTTCAATATATTCGAATCGAAACCTGAATATTTTAATCGGAATATCAGAAATAAGGTTATTTTTGCAATGATTCATCAAACAGCGGATAGCTTGGTGATGAATGAAGCACTACAGTATATAAACATAAAACTTATTATATCATGAGAACTTATACGAATGTATTCGACCTTGGCGACTTGAAGACAGCCCTTTCTGAAGCCTTTGAAATAAAGAAAGACCGTTATAAATATGAATCGCTTGGCAAGCACCGCACTTGCTTGCTTATATTCTTCAACAACAGTCTTCGTACACGCCTCAGCACTCAGAAGGCTGCACGAAACCTTGGCATGGATGTAATTGTGCTCGACGTTAATCAGGGGGCTTGGAAGCTGGAGACTGAGCGCGGCGTAATTATGGACGGCGACAAGAGCGAACACTTGCTCGAAGCTATCCCCGTAATGGCTTCTTATTGCGATATCATCGGAGTGCGTTCTTTCGCACGTTTCGAAAGCAGAGAAGACGATTACAACGAAAAGATTCTGAATCAATTCATAAAATACTCTGGCAAGCCTGTGTTCTCTATGGAGGCAGCTACAGGACACCCGCTTCAGGCTTTCGCCGACTTGATTACAATTGAAGAATATAAGAAGACAGAGCGTCCGAAGGTTGTATTGACATGGGCACCTCATCCACGTGCACTTCCGCAGGCTGTTCCTAACTCATTCGCCGACTTCATGAACGAAGCCGACGTAGACTTTGTGATTACTCATCCGCACGGATATGAGCTTGACCCCAAATTCGTACGTGGAGCCAAGGTGGAATACGATCAGAAAAAAGCGTTCGAAGGTGCCGACTTTATCTACGCCAAGAACTGGGCTTGTCCTGGTGTAACAAATCCTGAAGATTACGGAAAGATATTGAGCAAAGACATGAGTTGGACCGTAGATACAGAGCACATGGCTCTTACTAACGATGCTTTCTTTATGCACTGCTTACCGGTACGCCGCAACATGATTGTTACCGACGATGTGATAGAAGCGCCTACTTCATTGGTTATCCCAGAAGCTGCCAACCGTGAAATCTCGGCAACAGTAGTTTTGAAACGAATGTTGCAAGCGTTGAAATAAGCATAACTATCATACTGCCCGGTAAAAGCCAGCCACAATATATTATATAAAGCTGACTTTTACCGGGCAGTATTAATAACAACGTACAGGAATCTGTGATTATGCTACTGTACCAATTTCATATAAAAACTCGGGAGCAAGATCTGCTCCATTGGCCCATTCAATAGTAACGCGAGTCAAGCCATATTGAACAAATTTCTCCTTATCCAATAATTCACCGAAAACCTCGCCTTTAAGATATGGTTCCAAATTCACAATCTTTCTATTCCCATCGCTGAAAGTTACAAGAAGCTTGTAATCGCTGATATAATCTACATCTATTACTCGTAACATAAGCTATTTATTTTAAAGGTTCTATCTTTTCTATCTTCTCCCCTTTTTGAGCCTTTTCCCAAAGAGAAAGAATTTCTGCTTCATGCAAATCAACCCACTCATTTACTTTTGCGATAACTTTCGCAGGTGCTTGACCGTCTACAATTCGATCTAAAACACTAATAGAACATTCATAATCACCATAAGTAAAATGAATATGTGGTGGATTATGATCTTTCCAATAAAGGAATATAATAATACCGAAGAATCTACAAATTTCAGGCATAAGCTATATCGTATTAGTAACTTACACAAATATAAGCATTTAAAATCATTACATATATTTTTCAGGCTATATTTTTTATTCAAAGTCCACTCTACAAAATAACAAAAGGTCCGATGCAGTGGCTTAATCGCCTTACTGCACCGGACCGGGTAAATCTATAAGAAAATGTACAAAAGCCTATATTAAGGTTTCATGTTCAGATACTGCTTGCCTTCGGCTGCGCCATCTGCTGAACGAGCAGGACAGAGACGGAACGAGAACGACTGGCGTTCTGCCGGAATCAAGTACTGCTGATGAGGGAATGCACCCCAGCTGGTATCACCACCTACACCCATTTGCTTAAGGTCGAGGTTCCAAGTGATAACGTCTGATTCGCGAACATCACTCTGGTGACGCTGGCTCTTGCGGAGACCCGGTTCATCCAAAGATGCAGGATCATAAGGCCATGCGCTTGTGCTGAGGAACGGCTGTCCGATAGCCATTAAACCTGCACCCTGTGCATCGGTCAATGACATCCAACGAACGTCTGTCTTGTTTCCATTTTCTTGAGGACGGTCGTAAAGATAGCATTCATCTTTAACGGCACCGTGGTAAAGACCTACGTAAGCCGAAGTGTTACGGTCGCAATAGTTTTCGTGAGGACCACGTCCCAACCAGCTCATCTGAGAAGCTTCGCGTGCCAAACCTACGCTGACACCCATACGAGGCATCAATGGCAATGTATCGTTAGCCGGGATGAAGAGGCATTCTACATCGAGGCAACCACGAGACTGCATACGATAAGTAATCTTGAATGTAGAACCAGCTACACTGTCAAGGCGATAAGTAGAAACCACTTCATAACCGCCTTCGTTCAAAGCGTGGTGAGTCATCTCTTCAAGACGAGCGTTCTTACCAGCTTCGCGCCAAGCACGGAGAGTGCGGTTCATGCCGTTACCCATATCGTTATCAGTAACAGGACGCCAGAAGTTAGGAAGCAACGGAGACTTAATCCATTCCTTGCCAGCTTGTTTCCAAGAGCAAAGAGCACCGTTTGCCTTATCAAATTCTACTTCAGAGCCGTTAGCCGACAAAGAAAGTCTTTCAGCTGTTTGCTTCATATCTACCTTGCCAGCTTGCTTAGCTGCCTGCAGCGGCTGATAGAAAGGCAATTCAGCTTGAGCGTCTGCCAATTCTGTGTTTGCTTTCAACAAACCTTCGTCATTCTTCAAGCAAGCATAGAAGCGAACGAAATATTCTACTCCAGGAGCAGGTGTAACCTTCGGGAAAGATGTACGGAATATCGCCTTTTGTTGTGGAGCCAAAGCAACGTTTTCAATCTGGCCCTTAGCCAACTCTTCACCGTTGCCTTCCAACTTCCAGTAGAAGTTGAAGTCCTTCAAGTCTTTAAAGAAATACTTGTTCTGCAATTCTACCAAGCCTTCGTGATAGTCAGCCAGACGGAATGCGATATTCTGGTATACGCGTTTCACTTCGTGAGCGTGTGGTTTGAGAGTACGATCGGCAGCGATGATACCGTTCATACAGAAGTTAGCCGAGCTAGGAACGCCCTTAGGAGCCAAGTCACCACCGTAAGCCATGAACGGTTTGCCGTCGGCAGTCTTAGTTGCGAATCCCTGATCAACCCAGTCCCAAATATGTCCACCCTGCAAAGAAGGATATTTCTCTATTACATCCCAGTAATCTTGCAAGTTACCGATACTGTTACCCATTGCATGAGCGTATTCACAAAGAATCAACGGCTTGTTAGGCAAGTAGAGAGTGTGATTAATCAGCACGTCAATCTTCTTATACATCGGGCAGAAGATATCAGTGAAAGGACCCTTGATACCGTCTTCTGAATGAACAGGGCGCTGTGAACGGTCGTTAGCGTGTACCCAGCGGTAAGTAGCCGCAAAGTTACATCCTTCACCGGTTTCGTTACCCAAACTCCAGATAATTACAGACGGGTGGTTCTTGTCACGCTCGAACATACGTTCTGTACGGTCGATAAATGCTGGTTCCCATTCAGGCTGGTTAGCCAAGCACTTGTTAGGATCATATCCCATACCGTGGCTTTCTATGTTTGCTTCGTCTACTACATAAAGTCCGTATTCGTCGCAAAGTTCATACCAGCGTGGGTCGTTAGGATAGTGAGAAGTACGTACACAGTTGATGTTAAGTTCCTTCATCAACTTGATATCTTGAATCATAGATGCTTCGTCTACAACATGTCCCTTATATGGGTCGTGTTCGTGACGGTTCACACCCTTGATGTAGATAGGCTTTCCGTTAACCAACAGCTGTGCGTGACGAGTTTCGCATTCGCGGAAACCAATCTTGCGAGTGATGTACTGCTGTACCTTACCGCCTACGCGCAAAGCAATCTGAAGACGATAGAGGTTAGGAATTTCAGCACTCCACAAAAGCGGCTTTTCTACGTGGCGCATGAAATGCAGAACATCTTCCTTTGAGTTCCAACGTTTGGTTTCTTTATATACAGTCTTGCCTTGTGCATCCTGCAATTCGGCTTCAACTTCAGCTCCGCTAATCTTGCCACCACCGGCTTTTCCTAATTCTACATAGAGATGGAAATCGGCATCTGTATAAGTGCGGTCAAGGTCGGTAACAACTTCAAAGTCGCGTACGTGTACTTTCGGACGAGCGTAAACATATACGTCGCGTTGGATACCTGCCAAACGCCAGAAGTCCTGGTCTTCCAGATAGTAACCGTCGCTAAACTTGAACACCTGAACAGAGATTTCGTTTTCACCAGCTTTTACATACGGAGTGATATCGAATTCAGCCGGAGTCTTAGAATCCTGCGAATAGCCTACCTGCTTTCCGTTAACCCATACATAGAATGAAGAGGCAACGCTTCCGAAGTAAACCACGATTTGTTTTCCTTTCCAGTCGGCAGGGATAGTAAAGGTACGTTTGTACGAACCTACAGGGCTGTTTTCTACTGCAATCAACGGCGGGTTCTTCTTGATACCGTAACCTGAACCTACGTAGAATGGATATCCATATCCTTCCATTTCCCAGTTAGACGGAACGGGGATGTCATTCCAAGAAGAAAGGTCGAAACCTGTTTTCCAGAAATCCATCGGACGCTGGTCGTAACGGCCTACGTATTTGAATTTCCAAGTACCGTTCAGAGAAAGAAACCAAGGAGATTTAGCCTTGTTATCTTCGCGAGCCAATTCGCGGGTAGGATAACCCAAGAATGTAGCAGCCGAAGGAAGGCGGTTGATATGAAGTACATTAAAGTTTTCCCAGTCGTTATCAGAGTGAGGATATTTGTTACGCTGTACCACCTGCTGTTGCTGCTGCTTAGCCTGCTCCTGCGGTTTCTGCATAGGCTCTCCGTTGTACTGAGCATACATTGCCATCCAAGGAGCGCACAATGCAAATAGCGTAAATTTCAATTTATTATTCATGTTTATTTTATTAAAGTATTAGAAATTGAAGTTGTTTAATTCTCCAAAAGCATCTTTATAATAGTAGCCGATGACCAACCGAAGTTAGGTGCATTAAGCTGTTCACCTGTCAACGGGTTATAGTTTTCGTTGATAGTACCGTCGGTAGTAAGACCCTGAGCGTTGCGGATGAACTTCTCTGTCAAGAAGTCAGCTTCTTTGTTGAAGCCGTATTTACGCAAACCAGTGATACCGAAGTAAACTTGGTCTACCCATACCGGACCTCTCCAATATCCACGTACCGGGCGCAAGCGCGGATGATCTACAGCCAATGTTCCAAGAGGAAGAGTTGAGTTGAACTTGTTAGTATCCATCATCTTTTCCATAACAGCCTTAGCTTGTTCCTGAGTAGCTATACCAGCCCAAAGCGGCAACCAGCATTCTGCTCCCATCACCTTGATGAATTCGCCTGTTTCGAGACGTGTGTCATAGAAGAATCCAGTTTCAGGATCGAACATCTTAGTACGTACATGTTCTGCTACTACTTCTGCTTCTTTCTTAAGCTGTGCGGCTTCGTCTTTCTTGCCGAGGATTTCTGCCATTTCAGCCAAAGCCAACTTATCAGCATAGAGGAATGAGTTCAAGCAGATGTTTTCCTGATTCATTGACCAAGCGTTTTCGCCGTTCTGAAGCATTACAGCGTCGTCAAAACGTACGCCATTATCCATACCGCTTTCCCATGCTGCTGCTATAAGAGTACCGTCGGTAGAACCGTATTCGCAGATACCGTTATGATCGTGGTCGCGTTCTGCATACCACCAGCGATGGAACTTCATCAACTTCGGATACATTTCTGCCAAGAATTCCTTGTCGCCAGATGCGCGGTATACGTTCATTGTACCCCATCCTGCTACAGGTGGTTTTGTATCACGCCAGTTGTTATAACGACGATTATATCCGATAAAGTCGGGCACCATGCCGTTAGGAGCTTGGTGGTCGAACAAAGTACGCATTTCGTCCTTAGCCATTTCCGGGTTATAAAGAGCGTTGGCTGAAGCGATTTTCCAAGAGTCCCAAGACCAGATACCGCCCAAGAAGCCAGTATATGACGGGTTGCTACCTGCGTGCAAGATATCACCGGCAGCCGAACGCCAGTTACTGTTAAGCGTCATCATAGCCTTAACTATAACGCGGCGATACGTATTATCTTTCAAGAATTTGCTCTTTCCGTTCAGCAATGAAGCGAGCCATCCGTTCCAACGTTCAGCGTTCTGCTTCAAGCATTGTTCTGCATCTGGAGCTTGCCATTTAGCAAGTTCTGCCTGCATATCTTCTTTAGGCAACATCAAAGTCTGAGTATAGTTTGATGTGTACGATTCTCCAGGTTGCAATACGAAATCAGATTTTTCGTTTACACGCAGACTGTCTTTGCCCACTGGGGTAACATCTGCTGCAGTAATGAAGCGAGTAGCTACACGTACTGAGTCTCTCAGACGGAGTGCTGTAGCCTGATGGTCTTCGAAGCTCCAAGTTGCGGTTTCGGGGAATGATCCACCTTTCCAAGTCCAAGACAATGTGAGAGGCTGATTGCTGCAGTTTTCTACTGAAGAATGTACCAACACTGTTCTTGAAGAAAGGAAGCAGAGTTCGGTTTTAACTTGAAGTTGTTCGTCGCTGAATTCCTGCACCAAACGTCCGGGCAGATATTTGCTGGTCTGTATGTTACGAGCCAAGTCGTAAGGGTTTCCGTTGACTTGGATGAAAGGCTGAGCCATAGTTGCCGACACCCAACCGCGTCCGGTCATAGCCATAGGGCCGATAAATGCGCCGGCGTAGTCGCTGCTCTCGTTTTCAGGAAGTGCGTATCCCGACCATGAACCCAAGTCAGCAAAAAGATTAAGCATAACATAAGGGTTACGCGGCTGAGTAGGCACATTCTTGACATTTATAAGATTATAAAAATCTGATTGTTGAGAGAGCAATGGTTCGTTCGATTCTGACGAAGACGGAGAGCATGCTGTAGCAAGGCATAGCAGTGCCGCTCCATTCAAAAGCATTGATCTGGTTTTCATATAAAATAATTAAGGTAATAAAAAAGGGGAGGGAACCCTCCCCTTTCAGAATTTTAAGAATTGTAAAAACGATTATTTACTGAATCCCTCATTCTGTTTCCAGTCAGGGTTCATCAAGAACTCCTCGTGAGGAATAGGTAACTTTGTATGTTTTGCTGCCACGAAGCTTGCGCAATTAGGTTTCCCGTGGTCTTTCAAAGCTTGCGCTACAATACCCCAACGGATAAGGTCGTACCAGCGTGAGCCTTCGAGAGCCAACTCGCAAGGACGTTCTACATCTTGCAAGTGTTTCAAGACAGCGTCTTTGCTCATATCCAGCGGCAATCTAGGAACATTCACACGGTCACGAACTTGATTAATAAAACCAATAGCTTCTGCTGTTTCTCCACGGTCGTTCAAACATTCAGCATAGAGCAAAAGTACATCAGCGTAACGAATCAAAGGAACATTGAATCCACTGTTATCCCAGTACGGGCCCTGTGAAGGATCATAATGTACATACTTATGCCAGAAGTATTCACCTTTTTTATGATAGTCACTGAATGATTTACCCTTTTCATAATAGAAAGGACGGCAATCTGGATCGTCGAAGATGATTGTACCGATTGCACGGTCACTGTGTTTACCCTCTACTGTCTTATCAGCCATCAAAGTATTGTAAAGCCATTTTGAAGGATAAGCTTCTTCGTAACCTGCGTAACCATTGTAAATAGCATTAAATGAAGCCAAGTGGATAGCGAATACGTTATATTCAGAATGACCACCACTTACATCACCTGTAAACTGCACTTCCAATATTGATTCTTTATTGTTTTCATGCATACCGTCAAAGTTGTCGTAGTAATTATCTACCAACTCAAACTTACCGATAAGTTTCTTGAATTCAGCTTCTGCTTTTTTCAATTCGTGACGGAACATATAGAACTTACCGAGCAATGCAGCTGCAGCGTAGCGTGTAGCACGTCCACCATTGTCTGCGTCATATTTTTCGGGCAGATCTGCTTGTACTTCGGTCAATTCTTTTTCTATAAGTTTTACCACTTCACCCGGAGCAGCCTGATCAGGATAGAATTCTTCTTCTGTTCCTTCCAACTGATGAAGGAATATAGGCAAGTTCTCACCAAAGTTAATGAAAAGACGATAGTAATAGAAAGCACGCAGGAAACGAGCTTCTGCTATTGCCTGTTTTTTCAAACTAGCTACTTCACTACTTGATTCCGGTACATTAGGAATATTGTCAATGCACTGATTAGCGTAGTTGATACCTTTATACAAGTTAGTCCACTCTTGACTTGTAACACTATTTGTAGCGTCATTGGTAAAGTTAGCCAAAGCCATCCAAGAACTAACGTCGGCACGGTGAAGAAGCTCATCACTACGATAGTTATCAATCACAATATAACGTTTGAATGGTACAGCCCAAGTTGCATTAGGTTGCATACCACCATAAGCAGCTGTCAGTCCTTTCATAATATCGCCCTCACTCTTCCAGAAAGTAGCAGGTGACAGATAATTGGGGTTCATATCTTCGTCCAAAAAGGAACCAGAACATGAAGTCATTGTAAGACCGCCAGACAAAGCAGCCAACAACAATATGTTTTTCATTATTTTCATAATATTCTATTCAATTTATCGATTAAAAACCAAATTTGATACCAGCCATGTATGTGCGGCTCAATGGTGATGATGCATAGTCAATACCCATTTCACCTACTGTAGAACCTGTAGATGGGTCGTATCCCTTATATCCAGTGATAGTGAAGAGACGAGTAGCTCCAACGTAGAAGCGGAGGTTGCTGATGCCCAACTTAGTGCAAGCTTTCTTAGGCAAGTTGTAGCCTAACTGCAAGTTGTTAAGGCGCAAGTAGTCACCGTTTTCAATGAAGCGGTCGCTTGCCAAACGAGAGTTACTGTTCGGGTCACCTTGTACGGCACGAGGTATATCAGTATTCGGATTTTCAGGAGTCCATGCGTTCAAACAGTCTTTACCATAGTTAAAGTTCTGATCCATTCTCTGCAGATAGTACTTAGTATAGTTATGACGTTTAACGCCGAAGTTACCGTAGAAGTTAGCTACCAAGTCAAAGTCTTTGTATGCCAAGTTTACGTTGAATGCCAAAGAAACCTTAGGTACACCGCTACCGATTTTATATTTATCGCCGCTATCTAACAGACCGTCACCGTTAAGGTCTTCAAAACGGATATCACCAGGTTTTGCATCTGGCTGCAAAGGTATCCAGATCTCTTTTTTTGTTTCAGAATCTATAGCTGTACGTCCATGAGCATTGTTCCATTCCTTAATTTCTGCTTCGTTCTGGAAGATACCAGCTGTTTTATACACCCAGAATTCACCGATTTCACCACCTACGTAAGTACGTGCTGCACCGCTTTCATAGAGGTAGTTAGGATCGGCCATAGATTTCAATACACTCTTATAGTGGCTAAGGTTCATATCCAAATCGTACTTGAACTGACCTGCGCTACCGTGATAGATAGTCTGGATTTCGAAACCGGTAGTACGCAATTTACCATCGTTTACGGTCAAAGAACCGAAACCGGTACAAAGGCTGATATTCTTTGAAGAAAGCATATCGCGTGTATCCTTGATATAAGCTTCAGCAGAGAACTCTAACTTATTGCCGAAGAAAGCAAGGTCGATACCGAGGTTCTTATAGATAGTAGTTTCCCACTTGATGTTAGTTGAAGGCAAAGAAGTAATGGCATAACCCAAAGAAGTAGTCTTACCATCGAACGGATAGTTCAAAGTAGATGTATTACCCGACAAAGTAGGGATATACTTGTAAAGATCGATGTTCTGGTTACCCAAACCACCATAGCTCAAGCGAACTTTGAATGCGTTGATCTTATCCTTCATGTTTTCCCAGAAGTTTTCGTTAGCAACATTCCAACCCAAAGATACTGATGGGAAGAATCCCCACTTGTTACCTTTAGCGAAACGAGAAGAACCATCGTAACGGAACGAAGCCATCAACATATAACGCATCTTATAGTTGTAGTTCAAACGACCGAATACAGAGCGCAAACCGCTACGAGTGTGTGAACCACCGGCACTGTAGTTTTCTTTAGCCTGATCGAGAACTGACAAATCGTTGCTTTCAAAGTCTTCACCGTAACCAGAGATTGTTTTGTAAGTCTTCTCTTCTTGTGAAGCACCTAACAAGAGCTGCAATTCATGGTCGTTCCAAAGAGTAGTGCTATAGTTAGCTGTAGCTTCCAACAAATCGTTCTGAGTTCTTGAAGTTGATTCATTCAATGTAGCACGTGCGTTACTCTTCATAGCACCCAACTGATAAGTCGGCTTGAAAGTACGAGTTTCTCCGAAGTAAATGTTACGAGCAGCCTGTGCTTTAATTACCAATCCCTTAATCGGCTCAAACTGAATGTAACCAGATGCAGAGATATAGTCGTTTGCACTTGTATAATCAACCAAATTATTATAACCAACCATGTTACAAGCGTCGCTCATACCCATACCCTGAATAGCACCACCGTAACCGCCTTCGCAATTAGAGTCATAAACAAAAGCAAGAGGTTCCATGTTAGTAACCTGATAGATACCTGGGAAACCAGAGTTTGCTTCCAAATCGGCTTTCCAACGGCTATAGCTGATGCTTTCACCCATTTTGAACTTACCGCGCTTAACGTCAGAGTTCAAACGGAAGCCCATCTTTTCATCGCCAGTACCTATTACTACAGCGTCTTCTTTAGAATAGAATGCAGAAAGCGCGATATTTGTAAATTCTGTACCTGCAGTGTAACCTACATTATATTTCTGTACGAAACCACGGCGATAGTATTCGTCCTGCCAGTCTGTATCAGCGAACTGAGTAGGATCTGCGTCGTAAGCTGCGATATATTTAGGCCATTTTGACTTATCGATGCCACCATTTGTCAACGCCATCTTACGAACCTTGATAAATTCTGCGCTGTTACACATATCCAACTTCTTAGGCAGGTCGTCCATACCCCAGTAAGCAGAGAATGAAATTTTCGGTTTAGATTCAGAACCACGGTTAGTTTCAATCAAGATAACACCAGCAGCAGCACGAGCACCATAGATAGCGGCTGTAGCGGCATCTTTCAATACAGACATTGACTTGATGTCTTCAGGGTTCAAATAAGCCATATCACCCGGAACACCATCGATGATAACCAACGGAGAGTTATCAGTACCCCAAGAGGTAACACCACGTACCTGAAGGCTTGGAGAAGAACCGGCAGCACCACTACCGAAGTTTACGGCAAGACCCGGAGCCATACCTTGCAATGCAGCTTCAGCATTTGCGGTAGGCATCTTATTTAATTTATCACCTTGAACAGTAGTAACAGAACCAGAAACGTCTGACTTCTTCTGAGTACCGTAACCGATTACTACGACTTCGTCAAGGAGTTTAGTATTTTCTTTCAAAACAATCTTCAACGGCTTGTTATCTGTAATCTTCACAGTCTGTGTGATAAAGCCTACATAGCTGATCTGGAGTTCGCTACCCTGAGTAAGAGTAAGTTCGAAGTTACCGTCAAGGTCTGTAATAATACCATTGCTGGTACCTTTTTCAAGAATAGAAGCACCGATGATAGGTTCACCGTTTGCTGCGATAACTGTACCAGTCACTTTGCGGTGCTGCTGAGCAGAAGCAGCGCTGTGCGACGGTGCGTTCTTAAAGAGTACGATATGATCGTTTTCAATTTTATAGTCAACATTCTGACCAGCGAAGAGTTGATCAAGTACTTGGCCGAGGTCTTTACCCTCAACGTCTACAGAAGCCTTGCGAGCTACATCTACTTGATTAAGGTTGTAAGTGAAATAAACATTGCCCTGTTTTTCGATAACACTCAAGATGTCGCGAACAGGAGCAGACTTCATGTGAAGTGAAATTCTCACGTTTTGCGCACCAGCTGAAGCGGCGAAAGTAGGCGCAGCCTCCAATGCTAAGCAAAGAAGAGACAACTTCGCGATACGCGCTGTTTTAGCAAGATAATTCATACTTTTTAAATGATTAGTTGGTAATTCAAGTATTTTAAGGTAATTAATTCATGTTTCGGGAAAATTATATAAGAGAGAGTTATATATCTTACATTCCCTTAATTGGTAATTTTTCTAATTATTCATGTTTCATAGGCACTCATGGTATTAGATACAATGTTTGACTTTATATTTATATTCTTATTTCATTTTTAAGGTCTGAAAATATACACAGAGTCATGATTAATAGTATAATCAAGACGACGAGTTTCTTTCAGCAATTCCATAACTTGATTAATTGTCAAATCCTTACGGATGTGGCAAGTAAAGTATTCTTCAAGCAAAGCATTGTCGCCCACGTGAATCTTCACGTCGAAATGACGTTCCATCTGACGTATCATTTGGCGCAATGTCATATCTTTAAGCATCAAATCGCCTGTAGTCCAAGTATCAATCGATGTATCTTTCTTTCCTTTTATCAACACCAAACCATTACGCGGAGTGTAATTAACCTCATCACCCGGCTCCATGCGCTGACGTTTGGCGTGGTCGGCAGTCTCAACCTCTACAGATCCTTCTTTCAAAGCTACCGAGCAAGGTTCGCCAGAATAAGCGCGTGCATTAAATTTAGTACCTAACACATGCACATCAAGCATTGGCAAGCTAAGAGTAAACGGACATTTAGGATTATGAGCTACTTCGAAATAACCTTCACCTTCGAGTTTAGCCTCACGATGGTCGGCAGTGAACTGTGTAGGATAAGAGAAACGGCTTTCTGAATTAAGCCATACAGTAGTACCGTCGCTAAGCAATAAAGATACGCGTTGTCCTTTCGGTACAAATACTGTATTCCATGCTTGCTTTTCTTCACGAGTAAGGAAGAATACGTTTACTACCAAGAGCAACAGTACGGCAGCTACCGAAGCTACCTTATACCATGCAAGGCGGAATGTCTTAGCTGTCTTAACCGGTTTATGTTCTTCTTCGGCAAAATCTAAGCGATCACTAAGGGCAGAGAAAGCACGATCCATGCGCTCCGTATCTTTTCGAATCTCCATTTCCTTGCGCAAGCTGCAAAGTTGTTCCAATTCAAAAAGGCGACGGCGATTGCATCCGACTCGCGGAGCCAACTCTTCACTGTCATCTCCTCTTCGGGAGTGACGTGATGCATAATATATCGAACTAATAAATTTTCTTCCATAATAGGATATTCGTTATTATTATCACGTGTTTTTTGCCTCATTCAATAATAAGACAACTCACCCGCAGGAAACTACGGGGTCAAAACACAAAAAAAAATGAAAAATTTTTCTCGGTAGTTAAATAATTGAAGCGTTTAATACAATGAAGTTATTGAAACTAAGAATGTTACAATAAAAATTAAACTCAATGCAAAATAGCCAATAAAGTGGAATAAAGTAGATATCGCAAGTCGTTACGCAACAAATTTGTCGCTTTCTGCACGTGTTCTTCCACCGTACGTGGAGAAATGTTCATCTTTTCCGCTACTTCGCGATAGGTCATTTCCTGAAAGTAAGATAGTTCAAAAGCCTGACGACATTTGGGTGGCAATTTCTGAAGAGCCAACTTTAGTTGTTGCTCCACATCTCTATCAACCAAGTTATCCCACGACTCACAGTCGTCCGATGCTTCCTGATTGAAAGCGACACGTTCTTCAGCCAATCGGACGTTATCTTCCCAATCGCGCACCACGTTTTGATGTTTTAAAAAGTTTAGACATTGATTTTGTGTACACTTAAACAGAAAAGAGCGTATGGAATCAGGACTCATAGACGCACGTTTTTCCCAATACATCACAAAAACATCCTGAACCATATCTTCGGCCACCTCCTCCGATACAAAACGACACGCAAATGCCATCATTTGAGGGTAAGCCACCTGAAAAAGACGTCGAAACTCAGACTTATCACCACGGCGTATGTTGTCAATATTGATATTCTCCATAATGAACTTATCTTACAAATTTCACAATCTTCTTTTCTAATGATTACAATTTTCATATAAAACGTGCCACGAAGTTATAAGTTCTATTGTTCTTTTGCAAATTTTTGCTAAAAAACCGACTATTGTTTTAATGTTAAATACGCATACTCTCAGAAAAATTGTAAGACATACGTTTGCATTTTGTTTGCCGCATAAAAGAAAGTTGTCTTACTTCGACCGATACGAACGCTCACATCGACCGTTACGAACGCTAACATCGGTCGATACGAACGCTCACATCGGTCGATGTGAACGTTCATATCGGTCGATGTGAGCGTTCACACCGTTCGAAGTAAGACGACTTCATTAATACATTACCATGACTTACCCACATTAAGGCACTCTAAAACTACCGGCAACACATCCAAGAAAAGAACACTGCCACTCTCATTTTTAAACAAATCTGTAACAAAGTTTTTAAATGGCGCCAATACTCATGTTATAAAACACATTATTTAATTTTTGGTTATATTTGTTCACATTTTATAGCTCATTTCATATAAATATATATATCTTTGTAGCTGCTAGAAGATTTATTCTAACTAAGAGATACGATTACTATTAGATTTAATGCAATTTTAACCTGTCGTAATATCTCCTTTTAAAAAGGGATAATTGAACGACTTTTTATAAACTGTTCAATAAAACGAGAGGATTATTATTGCTTTTTGATGAACTGTGGGACGATACAACAAATGCGGAGAAATTCTCCGAACTTTTAGAGATACAATTTATAACTGCTTGATTTACAACAATTTAATATATCCGGCAGGATTAGAAGTCTTGCTCTTAAATCAAAAATGGCAGCGAAAAATTACCCCCCCCATTCGCTTTCCGCAGAAACTCCAACCCATAACGTTGTTTCAACAGGCGGACAAAAGCATCAGAAACACTGGTTTGTGATGCGCGACCTTAAACGTCCTAACGCCAAACTCCCCGCTTACAAAATGCTTGAAGATAAATGCTTTGAAGTGTTTATCCCAACTAAATGGCAAGTAGTGACAAAGCTGGGTAAAAGAGTGCGCGAAAAAGTTCCGGTTATTAACGGTCTGCTGTTTGTTCACTCCGAGAGAACACTACTCGACCCGATAGTTGAATTAAACAGCACTCTGCAATACTACTACCGTAAAGGCGGAGGTTATCGTGAACCCATGGTGGTGCGAGATGACGACATGGACAAGTTTATAAGTGCTGTCAACAGTTCCCCAAATTCAGTATTCTATTCTCCGCAAGAAATCACGCCCGATATGATAGGAAGCAAAGTACACATAATCGGAGGTAATCTCGATGGTTACGATGTATCATTGCTCAAAATAAAAGGTTCACGAAAGAAACGCATCTTTGTAGAGCTGCCGGGAATTATAGTAGTAAGCGTTGAAATTGAACCGGAATTCATTCAGCTGATTTAATGTCATATAATATATAATGTCATCTATAGCAACCAAGAAGAAAAAAGATTGCAGCGGATGCAATGCGTGTGCCGAAGCGTGCCCCAAGTATTGCATAGAGATGATACCCGATAAAAGGGGATTCCTTTATCCGAAGGTTGATACATCAACCTGCATAGACTGCGGGGTCTGCACTAAGGTATGCCCGTTCGAAGACGGGAACATCCATCTAAACACTCCCCTCACCGCCTATGCGGCATGGAACAAAGATAGAGAGCAGTACCTTGCCAGCTCATCGGGCGGTGCGGCACAAGTCTTTTCTTCATACATCATCAATCAAGGAGGCGTTGTTTACGGTTGTACTTCCGATGACATGCGCATTCGCCACATACGTGTTGACGCTTTGAGCGATTTGCATAAACTACAAGGCTCTAAATACGTACAAAGCGACGTTAGAGGATTATTCAGTAAGGTTAAAGCCGACTTGAAGGCAAATAAGCCGGTGCTTTTCATTGGCACGCCTTGCCAAGTAGCCGGACTGAAAAACTATATAAAACAAATTCCAGAACACTTGTATCTGGTAGATCTTATTTGCCACGGCGTTCCGTCGCAACAGATGCTGAACGAGCATATAGCTCACGTTCTGAACGGACGCACCGCAAAACAAATATCATTCAGAAAAGGAGAGCAATTCCGCTTCGAGATAACCACGCAATGCGGTGCAGCTTATTTCGCAGAATATCATAAAGACAAATATTATAGAGCATTCTTTAACGGGATAAGCTATAGAGAAAGTTGCTACCGCTGTCCGTTTGCACGCAAAGAAAGAGCGAGCGATATAACGATAGGCGACTTCTGGGGATTACAGAATGCGGCTTCACTACCATTAAATAAAGAAGAAGGCATAAGCGTAATGCTGCCTTTAACAGAAAAAGGTAATAAATTAATCAGTGCAACAAAGTTAGAGATGCACGCTTATGAGCGCAACGCTCAAGAAGCGATAGATGGCAATACACAATTGCAATGCCCCACTAAAGGCACATTGAGCCTACGGATATTTAACGCATTATATCCTATGCTTCCGTTCGACACGGCAGTAATGTGTTCCATTATCCACTGCAAAATTCGGACTTTGTATAAAATCTGCACCAATCGCATAACACATGGTTTCGTACGCCGATAACAAACGCATAGCCAAGAACACGATATACTTATATATAAGAACATTCGTGTCGATGCTGGTATCTCTTTACACTTCGCGAAAGATTCTAGAAGCTCTTGGCGTAGAAGATTTTGGTATACTTAATGTAGTTGGCGGCATCATATCGCTGATGGCTTTCATAAACGGCTCGATGTCGGTGGCTACACAGCGCTATCTTACTTACGAACTTGGGAAAGGCACAGAAGGACAATTCAACAAGGTTTTCAACATAGCGGTATACATACATGCCATAATAGCCGTCATGGTTTTGATAGCAGCCGAAACCGTGGGCGTTTGGTTTGTAAACACACAGTTGAATATTCCCGAAGCACGAATGGGGGCTGCCAACTGGGTATTTCAAGCCACTATACTAACAACGATTTTAGGAATATTACAGACCCCATACAACGCAGCTATTGTTTCGCATGAGCACATGCATGTATATGCCTATGTAGGGTTAGGCGAAACATTCGCCAAACTATTTGTTGTAATAGGGCTTTGCTACTATCCTTATGACAGACTTGCCGTTTGGGGATTTGCGTTATTCGCCATACAGTTGTGTTCTTCACTTTTATATAGATTCTATTGTATTAAGAAATTCGATAATTGTAATTTAAGACGCAACACTTGGGATTTACCGTTAGCTAAGTCAATGCTTGGCTTTACCGGTTGGAATATGTTTGGCACTATTGCCTGGACACTGAAAGACCAAGGAGCATCGGTATTACTAAACATATTTGGCGGTCCGGCCATAAACGCCGCCCGCGGAGTATCAGGACAAGTAACAGGAGCCATAAGGGGACTTATAGGAGGCTTTCAGTCGGCTGTCAACCCACAGCTAACCAAAACATACGCAGCCAACGATACGGAATCTACCTGCCGCCTGCTATGCAAAAGCTCAAAGTTTTCATATTTCCTATTGCTGCTTATTTCGATACCAGTAATACTTGAAATTAATTTTCTGCTTAACATCTGGCTTGTAGAGGTTCCACCATATGCCGCACTATTTACACAAATCGTAATTATGGAAGCCCTTTTCGATACACTGGGAGGTCCGATGATAACATCGCTAATGGCAACGGGACGCATCAAGTGGTACCAGATTGTAGTAGGCTCAATATTGTTACTCAATATCCCGATAGCTTATCTTTTACTAAAACTAGGCTATCCCATTGTTACACCGCTTGTAGTATCGTTGGCATTTATGATTATAGGCAATGCTACTCGACTATTGTTTTGTAAAAACATGCTTGGGCTATCCATCCGCACATATATCCGCACGGTTATATTGCCTATCACGATAGTTTCGGTATTAGCCTTCATCGTGCCATATATTATAGTTTCGGTTATGACAGAAGGATGGCTACGTTTGTTAACTTGCTCCGCATCTAGTGTAGTCTTTGGCGTTACTGCTATTCATTGCTGTGGCTTCACCACATCAGAGCGTTCATTTATTATCAATCTGTTGCGTAATAAGTTATTGCGCCGTAAACCTTCTAACTTATGAAAAAAGTAGGAATCATTACCTTTCATGCCGCACATAATTATGGGTCTATGCTACAGGCTTATGCTTTGCAACAGACTGTATTAAAATTAGGATACGAGTGTGAGATTATTAATTTCCGCACAAAAAGGCAGAAAAGTATTTATAAGCCAACCTATCTGAAGGGATCGGTTGCAAGAAAAACACTTCTTACATTTTTATATTTACCATATTTGAATGCTCTAAATAAAAAAGAACAATGTTTTGAGTGTTTCTTGAAAGAACATTTGCTAACAACGAAAAACGAATTTGCTTCAATTGAAGATATAGAACAAGCTAATCTTGATTTTGATTATTATATCTCAGGAAGCGACCAGATTTGGAATACAGCATGTTACGACTTTGATTGGGCTTTTTTCTTGCCGTTTGCTAAGAATGCAAAACGTATAGCTTATGCACCCAGCATGGGACCTATACCTCTTACACAAGTCAGTTCTGAGTTTGATAGTCGAATAAAGGATGCTTTAGTTCAATATGATCACATCAGCGTACGTGAAGTAGACACTGTTTCGCGTATTAATAAAATTACAGGAACAGATTGCCAAGTTAATCTTGACCCGACATTATTATTATGTGCCAATGATTGGGAAAAACTTATTGACGACAAGCCTTTAATCAATGAACCTTATTTATTCTTATACACTCCATTCTTTAGGAAAGAAGTGTTTCAATTAGCAAAGAAATGGGCAACCGATTTGAAAATAAAAATAGTGGTTTCTCAGGCATATGGTTTGATAGACCGTACTTGGTTATTTGATAATACTTTTCGCCCTTACTTCATTGCTGGTCCTAAAGAGTTTCTAAATTTATGCAAATATTCAACTGGAATAATAGGAAGTTCTTTCCACCTTGTTGCATTTGCCATAATTCTACAAAAGCCGTTTTGGGCTATAAATGGTTTAAACGATAGTAGAGTTGCAAATCTATTGCATCTTGTCAACTTGGAATCACGAAGCCTCACAACAAAAGAAAGCCCAAGCGTTTCATCCAATATTGACTTTAAGCTCGTTCAAGAAAAGCTTGAATTAAAAAGACAACAGTCAATTAAATGGTTGCAAAATAGCTTAATATAACTATTTAGTGAATAATTTGAATAATGACATTCTTATGGATAATCCAAAAGTTTCTATTGTAGTGCCTATATATAATGTGGCACAATATATAAAAAAATGTGCGCATTCATTATTCGCTCAAAGTTTCGAAGATATTGAATATATTTTTGTAGATGATTGTACTCCAGACAACAGTATTGAATTGCTAAATGAGGTTTTGTTGTCTTATCCACAGCGTAAAAATTCAGTTCATATTTTTACTCATGAAAAGAATCAAGGCTTAGTTGCAACACGCCAAACAGGAACATCGCATGCTAAAGGTAAATATATCATCTGCCTTGACAGTGATGATTGGATAAACACAGACATGGTTCAACTTTTGTATGATGAAGCAGAAAAGGGAGATTATGACATTGTATACTGCAATTATGCAGAATATAGAAACGGGGAATATAAAGAAATAAAAAATATAGTTTGCCAATCCTCAAATCAGTATATAGAAAATATATTACGTGGAACTTTGGGAGCATACCTATGGAATAAATTAGTAAAGCGAGAAATCTATAACAAAGTGTTCTTTAATAAAGGATATGATATGTGGGAAGATTTGCAAATGTCGGTACAGTTATTCTATTATGCCCACAATATTAGTTTCCTTGATTCAAAACCATTATACTATTACAATTTGGAGAATACCGTTTCTATCTCTTCTTCAAAATCAATGAAAAAGCTAAATGGTATGATTCACAATATAGATTTTATAGAATCGTTCCTTGCAGAAAAGAACATTCCCAATAGTAGTACATGGGTATATGGACGCAAATGTTATTGTAAATTACATATGATCAGCAATTTTGTTTCAGCTGATTTCTGGAAAAATACTTTCCCTGAATTGAATAACGCACTGTATAATCAGAAAGATGTTAGCCTGTATTCTAAAGTGTGTGTTTGGTTAATAAATAAAAGATTAGATGTAATATACAACAGCCTACAAATAATAAAAAAATTATTATCAAGATAGAGTTATGGAAAAAATAGCTATACTTTTAACTGTATATAATCGCGTTGAAAAAACAATAAAATGTTTAACATCACTATTAAACTCAGGTTATAAGAACCATAACTTATCACTTGATATTTTTTTAACAGACGATGGTAGTACAGATAATTCTGCTAATATATTAAAACAAGAATTTCCTAACACTACATTATATATATTACAAGGTGATGGCAATCTGTTTTGGAATGCAGGAATGATAAATTCATGGAATGCAGCATTAAAGCAGGATAAATATGATGGATATCTATGGCTAAACAACGATACTATCGTTCTTCCAAATTTATGGGACGAATTAATAGCTGCTGAAGAGCATTCGATGAAAACATTTGGAAGTAAAGGCATATACGTAGGTAGCACTTTTGATTTGAATACCAAAAAGTTTACTTATGGCGGATTTAACTTCACTAGTAAATGGACTTTAAAAGATCGTTTTCTAATTCCTAATGGAAGTTTTCAAAACTGCCAATGTGGACATGGCAATGTTACATTTGTATCACACGACGTTGTAGAAAAAATTGGCATATTAGACAGCCGATACATACACGGTGGAGGAGACCATGACTATACATACATGGCATATAGAAAAGGAATACCAATGTTTGTATTGCGTGATTTTGTGGGAGCTTGTGAAAACGATCATAAAAAAGATGGTTTTGATGATTTTATGCAAATGAATATAACACAAAGATTTAAATATTTAAAATCGCCAATTGGTTATAATTTGCATAACACTTTGTTATTCCAAAAACGTTTTTTCCCATACAGATATCCTTTTGTTTTGTTTTCAAGCTTGTTTAAAGTTCTATTTCCGAAATTATACTATAATCTATATAAAATGGTAAGGAAATAACTTGTGTAAAGCACCACTATAACACACATTGTCATGATGTAATATCGACAATGAATTTGAAAGTTATAATACATTCCAGAAAAAGACATCGACAAATGGATAGAAATTTCAAAGTATCAGTAATTGTCCCAGTCTACGGAGTAGAAAAATTTGTAGGGCGTTGCATAGATAATTTAATGCGACAAACACTTGACTGCATAGAATATATCATAGTAGACGACTGTACTCCAGACTCTTCAATGGATATAATCAAGTCTGTTGTTGAGTCTTACACAAACCGCAAAGATTGTGTAAAATACATAAAGCACAACATAAATCGCGGATTACCGTCTGCCCGTAACACAGGATTACAGGCAGCAACTGGCAAATATGTTTTTCATTGCGACAGCGATGACTTTGTAGAACCAGACATGCTGGAACAACTATATAATAAAGCCGAAAAAGAACAAGCTGACATAGTTTGGTGCGATTGGTATCTTACATTCCAAAAGAATGAACGCTATATGAAACAGCCTTCATTCAACACTTGGGAAGAAGCGCTAAAAGGTGTACTGACAGGAAAGATGAAATATAACGTTTGGAACAAGCTTGCCAAACGAGAATTATATATAAATAATGGTATCGTTTTCCCCGACGGACACGGTATGGGAGAAGACATGACGATGATTCGGCTTATGGCTTGCGCAAAAAAAGTAGCTTATGTGCCGAAAGCGTTCTATCATTACATAAAAACAAATGCCGGAGCATTTACTAACCAATACTCCGACAAACAGAAGACAGATATGATACACAACACTTCTGAAACTTGTGAATTCATTGAAAAACGATTTCCAAATGAGCTTGAAGAAGAGTTGGCTTGTTTTAAATTAAACGTAAAGTATCCTTTCTTAATAGGAGCTGATAAAAAGAATTATGACTTATGGAGAAGTTACTTCCGTGAAACAGATGCCTTTATTGGCAGCAAACAAATGGGATTGCGAAGCAGGCTACTACAAAAAGCCGCCTTGCATCACTTCGACATTTTTCTGAAACTACATTATTGGCTTATATATAAGGTAATTTACGGAGTATTATACAGATAATAATCAATGATAAAATCGATAGCTATATTTTTAAATATTATACTAACAAGCATGTATTTCTTCCCTTTCGAATTTAAAGGTTTGGAAGGATTCAATACAAAGATGATGATAGCCTTAATGGGTCTTATAATTTGTATTTATGAGATTCCAAGAAAGCGAGATGGGCTTGTTAGCAATAATCTGTTTTTTCTTACAGTCTTTGCTTCTGTAGTGTCATTGTGTGGATTCATATCGGTGATTCTGAATGGAACACCAGACTATGCTTATGCTACTTACGTCATGTCAATGTTAGTATGGACGGGAGGGGCTTATGCAGTTTGTCATTTTCTAAAGCAAGTGCATGAAAATGTTAACATAAGGCTATTATGTAATTACTTAGCGACAATATGTGTTATACAATGCGCTATGGCTTTGTTAATAGATTACAACCCATGGGTGAAGCAATTAGTGGATTCGGTCATAGAACAAGGGCAGGATTTTTTAAGCAAGCCAACCGTACAACGTCTGTACGGCATCGGAGCTTCTCTTGATGTTGCAGGGTCGCGTTTCTCTGCAGTGTTGGTGCTGCTTGGCGTTGTAATTTCCAAAGAATTCCGTGAAAAGACAAATCATGTGCAAGTAGTATTATATATAGCAGCGTTCATGTTTATTGCTATCGCTGGAAACATGATAGCAAGAACCACCTTAGCGGGATTGATTATTGCTGTAATCTATTGGATATATGATTCTGGTATATGGAAACTACAGTTAAAAAATGACTATAGAGTCTTTTTCTCATGGATGACATTAGCTATTGCAGCTATAGCCTTTATTTTGGTGTTTCTATACAATGCCGACCCAAAAATGAAAAAGTTAATTCACTTCGGATTTGAAGGCTTTTTTTCTTTGTTCGAAAAAGGAACATGGGAAGTGTCATCGAACGACAAACTGATGACGATGTATGTTTTCCCAGATAATTTAAAGACTTGGATAATTGGTGACGGGTATTTCTCTAATCCGTATAATACAGATCCGTTTTATATAGGAGTTAAAAGCGGCGGTTACTATATGGGTACAGATGTAGGTTATCTTCGCTTTATCTTTTATTTCGGATTAATAGGTCTGAGTGCGTTTATAGCCTTTTTCATAAAAGCTTATAATCTCTGCGTAAAACGATTCGCTGAATACAAGCCGTTATTCTTCATGTTGTTGATTCTTAACTTTGCAATTTGGTTTAAAGTATCAACAGACATATTTCCTATATTCGCCTTGTTAATCATGTTGCCGCAAGAAGACAATATGCAGGAAGAAGGCGACAATAAAGAACTGTCACAGCAATTATTATGAGAATAGCTTATCTGATAGCCGGAACTTACAACTCCGGAGGCATGGAACGAGTATTGGCCAATAAAGCTAATTATTTGGTAGCACACGGTTATGAAGTTATTATCATAACTACCGACCAGCGTGGGCAAAAGCCTTTCTTTCCTTTGGACCAACGCATCAAGTGCTATGATTTGGGAATTAACTATGAGGAAAATAACGGGAAATCGTTTTTCAACAAGGTTATGCACTATCCATTTAAACAATGGAAACATAAGAAAAGGCTATCGGAGTTATTAAACAAGCTTCATGCAGATGTAGTTGTTTCCATGTTTTGCAATGACGCTTCTATACTTCCGCAAATAAAGGATGGAAGCAAGAAGGTGCTTGAGGTTCATTTCTCTCGTTTCAAAAGATTGCAATATGGCAGAAAGGGACTCTGGAAATGGGCAGACAAATGGAGAAGCAACAATGACTTGAAAGTGGTTTCACGCTTCGACCGTTTTGTAGTCTTGACCAAAGAGGATAAAATGTACTGGGGAAACTTACACAATATACAGGTTATTCCTAATGCACGGACTTTCGCTTTTGAAAAGCCTGCCGAATTAACCAACAAAACGGTAATGGCTGTTGGCAGATATGACTTTCAAAAAGGATTTGAACGATTAATCGCTGCATGGGCAGAGGTTTGCAGCAAAGTAAGCGACTGGAAACTGGAAATTATAGGAGACGGTGCTCTGCGCGAGAAAATGCTGCAACAAATAGAAGAAAACGGACTGAACGACAGGGTGGTCTTAAAAAAGCTACCGGCTGCACAGATGAAAGATGCTTATATGAATACTTCTATATTCGCTCTTTCTTCTAGGTTTGAAGGATTGCCAATGGTATTGCTTGAAGCACAGGCGGCTGGTGTTCCCATTGTTTCTTTTACTTGCAAGTGTGGACCGAAAGACTTGATAGAAGACGGTATAAACGGTTTCCTAGTTGAAGAGGGAGATATCGATGGGTTGGCAAAAGGGCTTATCCGCTTGATAGAAGATGAAGAGTTAAGAAAGAAGATGGGAAAAGCCGCATACCAAAACTCAGAGCTGTATACCGAAAATGCTATCATGAAGCATTGGATAGATTTATTTCAAAACTTATAAAATAACATGCGTACTATTGTTGTATCGGCAGTAAACATACGTAAGGGAGGCACTTTAACTATTCTGAGGAATTGCTTGGAGTATTTGTCAGACTTTGCACAAAGAGAAAACTACAGAATTGTAGCATTGGTGCATCGGAAGGACTTGGCATATTACCCTGGGATAGAATATATAGAAATGCCTGATACCATAAAAAGCTGGGGAAAAAGATTGTGGTGCGAATACATAACTATGTACAAGATTTCAAAGTCTCTTTCGCCTGTTTATTTATGGTTTTCTCTGCACGACACAACTCCCAGAGTAATAGCTGAGAGGCAAGCGGTTTATTGCCAGACTTCATTTCCGTTTCTGAATTGGAGATTGAAAGACTTGGCTTTTGATTATAAAATAGTACTCTTTGCCTTGCTTACACGTTTTGCATATCGCATTAATATAAAGAGGAACAAATACCTTATAGTACAAGCCGAATGGCTAAGAAAAGGATTCTCGGATATGTTTGGGCTACCTGAAAGTAAATTCATAGTAGCGCCTCCCAAAATGCAAAACGTGAATGCAAAACAGGGAAAAGATAAAAGATATAATAACAACAAACTTCATACGTTTTTGTTCGCTGCAACTCCAGACTGCCATAAGAATTTTGAATTAATTTGCTTGGCGGCACAACAGTTGGAAAAGGAGCTTGGCGAAAACAAATTCAAAGTTACATTAACCATTAACGGAACTGAAAACAAATACGCCCGATGGCTCTATAAGAAATGGGGGGATGTGAAATCATTAGATTTTGCCGGTTTCATGAGCAAAGAGAATTTGTACTCTACTTATGAAAACACCGATTGCCTTTTATTTCCATCAAGAATAGAGACGTGGGGACTACCTATCAGTGAGTTTGCTCAATTAGGAAAGCCGATGTTACTTGCCGATTTGCCTTATGCTCATGAAACAGCGGCAGGAAGCAAAAATGTAGCTTTCTTTAATGTTTATAAACCCGATGAATTGAAAGAACAGATGAAGCGATTAATATTGAATGACAGGACATTCTTATCGAAGGTACCCGAACGAAATATTGCGGAGCCTGTTTCTTATTCATGGAAAGAATTGATAGACCATCTAATAAAGAAAAACCAATAAATATTAGATAGAAGATTACTTATTTCAGAGATTACTACAATATACCAAATACATAGATTACTAAAACTGAGATTACTAACACATATTACTAATTACTAACTAATTTTACTTTACACATGAAAATTCTCCAACTCGGAAAATTCTATCCCATCTTGGGTGGTGTAGAAAAAGTAATGTACGACCTTATGATAGGTCTTTCCGAGCGTGGCGTGGACTGTGACATGATGTGTGCCTTGAATAAAGGTAGCTCTGAAGTTACTTCCATAAACGGGCATGCCCGGTTAATTGGTTGCCACACTTGGATGAAAATTGCTGCAACAATGATTTCGCCTGCTATGCTCTTCTCTTTAAGGAGAAGATGTAGGGAATATGATGTAGTTCATGTACACCATCCCGACCCGATGGCGTGCCTTGCTTTGTTCCTTTCCGGATACAAGGGTAAGGTAGTGCTACACTGGCATAGCGACATCGAAAAGCAGAAATTTTTGTTGAAACTGTACCGTCCCCTGCAGGGATGGCTCATTAAACGCGCTGATCTGATAGTAGGTACAAGCCCAGTTTATACGGCTGAATCGCCTTGTCTTGCACACGTACAAGATAAGATTACATGCTTACCTATCGGTGTAGAACCTATCGTTCCCGACCCTGAAAGAGTGGAAGCACTGAAAAAGGCATATCCAGGAAAGAAAATCGTTTTCTCACTGGGTCGTCTGGTTCCGTACAAGGGATACAGGTGGCTCATCGAGGCTGCACGATATCTTAGCGACGATTATGTGGTGCTGATAGGTGGCTCGGGACCGCTTAAAGAGGAACTTATAGCGGCTATCAAGTCTTTTGGCGTAGAGAACAAAGTGAAGCTTTTAGGCAGAGTGCCCGATGAAGATCTGGCTGCTTATTACGGAGCTTGTTCGCTATTCTGCCTAAGCAGCGTACAGAAGACTGAAGCTTTCGGCATTGTGCAGATAGAGGCAATGTCGTGTGGAAAGCCTGTAGTTGCTACCCGTATTCCTCACTCGGGCGTATCGTGGGTTAACGAGCATGAGGTATCAGGACTTAACGTAGAGCCTATGGATGCTAAAGCATTAGCCGATGCTATCATGGCTATTACGAACGACGAGCAAACTTATAACAGGTTTGCCGAAGGCGCAAAAAAGCGCTATCAAGAGATGTTTAAAAAAGAGATTACTATTAATAATGTATTTGGTATTTATAATAAACTATGAAAGAGGTTAGATTTTTCACAAAGGGAGCTATAGATTCATCAACTGTGAACGCAGAGAATAAAAGTATAATGACTTTGGCTGCATTTGGCGTCAAAAGATTACTCGACTTAGTAGCGTCTTTTATTGGAATGGTAGTTTTCTCTCCGGCATTCCTAATAATTTATATCGCTATTAAACATGAAGACGGAGGAAGTGCAATATTCAAACAAGAGCGTGTAGGATATCGCGGCAAGATATTCACGCTTTACAAGTTCCGCTCTATGGCTACTACATCGGAGGCGGATGGCAAGCCGCAGTTGTGTAAAGGGGCAGACGATGCGCGTCTTACACGCATTGGTCGTTTCTTGCGCGAACATCATTTGGATGAGTTGCCGCAACTATGGAACGTGTTTAAGGGTGATATGAGTTTTGTAGGTCCTCGCCCGGAACGCAAGTATTTCGTTGATAAGATTATGGCTATAAATCCCGATTATGAATTGCTGTATCAGTTGCGCCCGGGACTGTTCTCTGAAGCTACTCTTTACAACGGATATACTGATACAATGGAGAAGATGCTGAAGAGATTACACATGGATTTGAATTATTATTATAATCGTTCATTGTGGCTCGACACAAAAATTATCTTTTTAACCATATTCTCTATTTTGTCGGGAAAGAAATTCTGATTACTTTTACGATGCCTTATGGCATCTATAAGAAAAGAGATGAAAAGAAGAGATAACATTACACCAAAGTCGAGTTTAAAGCTCAGAAAGATAGGCAGCAAATACATGATTGTTGAAGCCTCTGGCAGCTGTGTGAACTTGACGAATGTATATAGCATGAACGAAACAGCTGCACTTCTATGGGAGACACTTTGCAAAGATGGCGAGCATTCTACCGATGAGCTGGCTGAGGTTTTGTGTAAAGCGTACGAGGTAGATTATGAACGTGCCTTGCACGATGTGGAACGTCAGTTAGATGAATGGGAAACCATGGGGCTGATTGGCTGAATATATATTGAATGAATTTAACTACGGAACATAGGGCGCTGTTCTGTCTGCTGCGTGCCGGATTATGGGAGAGGGAAATAGATGATTTCTCGCCTTTTCCGCTTACTGAGGCCGAATGGAAAAACGTACACCGGATGGCGGTTCGCCAAACGGTGACGGGCTTTGTGTTTCGCGGATTAGATTATTTGCCCGAAGATTTACTGCCCAACGATATGTTGATGATGCGCTGGGTGGCATCGGTAGATAGTATAGAGCAAAGAAACCAGAAGATGAATGCGGTGCTGGGTAGTCTGCAGCAAGCAATGGCGCAGAACGACTTGCATCCGGTATTACTGAAAGGTCAGGGCGTAGCCGCGTTTTATGAATTTCCGTTATTGCGCGAATGCGGGGATATCGATCTTTATTTTTCTTCGGAAAAAGAGGAGCGGAAGGCTGCAGAGTTGATGCGCCAAACCGGACATCTGGTGGAGAGGCATGCGGATGGCAGCAACAATTATAGTTGCGCGGGGATAGAGATAGAGCATCACACCCAACTGTTCGACTTGTATAATCCGCTGCTGAAAGGGTTTCTTTCAAAGTTGATTAAGAAGCACGGATTCTCTAATCGACAGATAGGTGAGAACTTATCGGTTTATGTTCCGTCGCCTTTGCTAAACTTGTTAGCGCTTAACTCTCATCTGCTAAAGCATATGATGGGGCATGGCATAGGGCTACGGCAGTTCTGTGATATGGCAAGGGCTTATTATTCTTTGTATGGCAGTTATTCTGCCGAGGAATTAGAAGCTGTTTACAAGCGTACGGGATTACTAAAATGGAGTAAACAACTCCATACTTTCCTGACTGAATTTCTTGGGCTGAACAACAAAGTGCTTCCGTTTACTAATACTGATAACGAAACATCGCCTGCGCTACTGCATATAGTTCTAGAAGGAGGGAACTTCGGACAATATGGTGATACTAAGGGCGAGGCTTCGCAAACTAAATGGAAACGGAAGATGCGTACATTTTTCTCTTTCTGGAAACGACGCGATTTTTCGAATACTTACGCCCGCAAGGAAGCGTTTTGGATTTCGGTTAAACTAATTATAGGGAACCTTAAATGAGAAACGAATATTATTTCAGAGTGGCGGGATTGTTGTTTTCGGTTGCCCTTCCTGATGGTTGGGACGTGGAAACGATATTACCTTCTTTCCATCCGTTCCGTTGCAAGACGTGCTCGGAGGGGGAAACGATTTTCCGTGTACTTGCTACCACGCAATCTTTTGCTGACGATGGCAAACGCACGGAATTGCTCGAAGATTCACCTAATGATATTGGTAGAACACGTTTGTTTCGTAGCACTGATGGCTACTGTGTAGAGCTTAATAATGATACTACGCAGAATGGCTTAGTGCATACTATGATTACAGACCCTCATTTTGAGAGTGCCACGGCTTACATCCGCCCGGAAGATTCGTCTATGGGAGCGGTGCTTTCGTCTATGGTCAGGTTTCTATTTGCACAAGCTGTGCTTAAGCACGATGGTGTGTTTGTTCATGCTTCGTGCGTAAGCATGGAAGGAAAGAGTTATTTGTTCCTTGGGAAGAGTGGTACAGGAAAAAGCACCCACGCACGACAGTGGTTGCAGGCTTTTCCCGACTGCCGATTGCTGAACGATGATAATCCGGCATTAAGGATAGAAGACGGAAAAGTGATGGTTTACGGTACGCCATGGAGCGGCAAGACTTCTTGTTATAAGAACGAAGGCTACCCGGTGGCAGGCATAGCAAGGTTGAGACAGGCTAAGACTAACAGCTTCTCTCCGCTCGAAGGTCCGGAGATTTTTGCCGCACTTCTACCCTCTTGCTCTGCCATCCGACAGGATGCTGGCTTACTGGAGGCTTTGTACTGCACATTAATACAGATAGCAGAACAAGTTACTGTAGGATGTATGGAGTGCTTGCCAAACATTGACGCTGCAAGGGTTTGCTATAATAGCCTATATGCGCGGGGCTGAATATCGCGAATATCAATTGATAAATCAAGAACTAACAATTATAAGACAAATGAAAAGAAACCTCTATTTTTTAGTCGCACTGGCAGTGACTCTTTTGGTCTCTTCCTGTAGCTCTTCGAAGAAATTCGTTTATTTACAGGATATGGAGATGGGACATGGATACCCATACGATACCAAGTATGAAGCCGTAGTACATGTCAACGACCGCTTGGACATCACCGTAAGCAGCAAAAGTCCAGAACTGGCCATCCCGTTCAATGCTAATGCCGGGTCTTTCCAGGTGGGTACTAACGGAGCGGTAACCGAAGCTGCTGTAGCAAAGAAAGGATACCGTGTAGACGTGGAAGGAAACATAGATTTTCCTATTCTCGGAAAGTTGCATGTAGAAGGTCTGAAAGTAAGCGAGGTAACTTCCATGATACGTAACCGAATCATAGAAGGACAGTATATCAAAGACCCGTTGGTGTCGCTTGAATTCCTCAATTTTAAGTACACTGTGCTGGGGGCGGTGAACAATACTGGTACTTTCATGGTAGATGGTGATAGAATTACTTTGCTAGAAGCTATAGCCAAGGCGGGCGATGTTTCTTCAAGAGGACGAGTAAACAGAGTGGCGGTTATCCGTGAGGTTGGCGGAGAACGAGTTATGTATCAGCACGACTTGCGCAGCAAGTATCTGTTTGATTCTCCTTGCTTCTACCTGCAGCAGAACGATATCGTTTACGTAGAGCCTAAATATCGCAAACAAGATAGTGAAGACAAGAGTTGGAAATATATCTCTGGCTTCCTTTCACTTATCACTGCTATTTGTTCTATCCTTTGGGTTACAAAGTAAAACACATATTAAGCTATGCAAAACAATAATTTATCTGGCAAAAACGAACAGAGCATCAACTTGGTGGACATGTTTGTCTATCTGTTGTCTAAATGGAAGTGGTTCGTGCTTTCAATTCTGTTTTTCGGAGGACTGGCGTGGTATTATTATGCACAATCGCCATTGGTTTTCTTCCGTTCGGTTACAGTCATAATCAAGGATCCGTCTAACAAGACTTCTACGGCGGGACTGGACCGTTACGATAACTATATAAATAAGGTGAACGTGGCGAACGAAATTCTTCAGTTCCGTTCTAAGCGACTGATGCGCGAAGTAGTGCAGAGGCTGCATGCCGATGTAGACTACAGGGTTGAAAAGGGCTTGCGCATGAATGAGCTTTATAACCTTTCGCCGGTGCAGGTTTCTTTTTTCAATGTGTTGCCTGAACGATATTTCTCGTTCGTGGTAACTCCAAAGGATGAAACTAGCGTAGAGCTTTCGGAAATTGAAGGAATACCGGGTGCGCAAGAGACTTATAAAGTACAGCTGAACGATACCTTATCTATAGGAGGCGAAAAAATATTGGTTACAAGCACCGATCATTGGAGCAAGTCATGGGTAGGCCGTGACATCCATGTAAGCAAGATTCCACTGAACGCTGCGGCTGGTCGTTTCTTGGGTAGCATGGGTATCCGTCAAGAGGAGGATGAATCGTCTATCCTTGTTCTTTCACTGAAAGACGACTCTCCACTGCGTGCCGAGGATGTGCTAAACACTCTTGTAAACGTATATAATGAGGAGGCGGTGAACGATAAAAACTTGGTGGCAGTAAATACTTCTAAGTTTATCAATGAGCGATTGATTATCATCCAACGAGAGTTGGGTGGTGTAGAAACCGAACTCGAATCGTTTAAGCAGAGCAATCAGCTTATGGATATCGGCTCGCTGGCTGGACAATACATGGGCGAGGCGCAGACTTACAGTGCCGACGCTATGGAGCAGGAAACTCAGCTGAAGTTGGCGCAGTTCATCAAGGAGTATCTTACAGACCCAACAAAGAGTCGCGACCTTATTCCTTCTGGCACTGGTATCAGCGACGCTTCTGTAGAGGGACAGATTAATCAGTACAACTCTTTGAAACTGAAGCGCGACAAACTGATTGCCGACAGTAGCGAGAATAACCCTGTGGTGAAGGAACTGGATAATTCTATCCATGCCTTGAAGCAATCTATCATACGTGCGGTAGACAATATGATAGTTAGTATCAACATGAAGCGCAGCGATGCCCGCAGCCGTCAGGAGCAGGCGCAGAAGCGATTCACTACAGTGCCTACCAAAGAACGACAAATGCTTTCTATAGAGCGACAGCAGAAAATCAAGGAGTCGCTTTATATGTTCTTGCTTAATCGTCGTGAAGAGAATGCGCTCTCGCAGGCTATGGTAGATAACAATGCACGTACTATAGATAGCGTAGACGGACCTACAGGACCTATCTCGCCAGTACGTAAGCGTATCTTGTTGCTGGGTATTCTTGTTGGTTTGGCAGTACCTTGCGCGGTATTCCTTATGATATTGTTCTTAGATACAAGGGTACGTAGCCGCAAAGACTTGAAGGGTGTAGTTAGCATTCCTTTCCTTGGAGAGGTTCCGCAAGACAAGGATGCATCGAAAGCTGGCGTTGCCGTAGATAAAGAGAACGGCATGCTTTCTGAAAGTTTCCGTATTCTGCGTACTAACATGGCTTTCATGGCTAAGAAAGATAAGCCTATGCAGGTTATTACCTTTACTTCGTTTTCTGAAGGTGCAGGAAAGACATTCATTTCGCGTAATTTGGCTATGAGCCTTGCCATTACCAATAAGCGCGTGATACTGGTAGACCTTGACATACGTAAAGGTACATTGAGCCGCCACTACCACAAGCATCCGGCGGGTGTTACTAATTATCTGGCGGATGAAAATATCCGTCTTGACGATATCATTCATTCTGATGATAAATTCGAGAACTTGGATATTATTTCATCGGGTACTATAGCACCTAATCCGGCAGAGTTGCTTATGGACGAACGCTTGGATACTATGATGGCAGAACTGCGCAAGCGTTATGATTATGTCATAGTAGATAATGTTCCGGTGGGCATCGTTGCGGATGCTACTATCAGTAACCGTATCAGCGATCTTACAATCTTTGTAGTACGCGCCGGCAAACTCGACCGTCGTCAGTTGCCCGACTTGGAGGAACTCTACCACGACAATAAGCTAAATAACATGTCGCTTATCTTAAATGGCGTAGACCCACACCGTCGAGGCTATGGATACGGCTACGGTTACGGTTATGGATACGGCTATGGATATGGTTACGGAAAACAGCATAAAAAGAAAAAATAGAAGCCATTACATAAATTTAAATAGGTTTTTAAATACATTGTAACAAAATCTACCTTATCTTTGTGACTATCAGTGATTTTAAACATAAAAACAAATAATTTCTTAATAAAAAACTTATGGACAAAACAGTAGCTAAAAAGAAAATCTATGAAGCTCCATATACCAAGAAGACTCAAGTTGAGTTAGAAGAGGGGCTATGCGTCACAGGTTCTATCGAGCCTACTACTAAATCTCCGGGCATCTCTACAACAAAACAAGATGTCAATACGGATTTTAATACAGACAATGACTTTTCAAATACATCTACTTGGGATTGATAGATGTAGTTTACACACACTGTGAGATTAAAACTAATGAAAGAGGTATAAAACAAAAACAAAGAATATGAATAAAAGATTTTTAATATCGATTTTTACTTTATCATTGATGATAATAGGCCTTGCTAGCTGCGTCAATGACAACGTAACGGGTGGAAAACCTCTACCCAAAGGCACTGAATTTGATTTCGGTACAACGGTAGACGCTAACCTTTCGCGCACATACTACGACCCTGCAGACGTAGCAAACCCTAACGCTACCTATTGGAAAATCTTCTGGAACTATCAGGATCCGCTAGACCAAGTTTATATTTATTCTCCGCAAGCCATGACAGGCCGCCAACAGGCTGCATACACTGTTCATGGTGTGAAAGACCAGTATTCGGCTACAGCTACTAAGAATAGTGAAATAGGAATTCAGTTGAGCGATGCCAATACATACAATTTCTACGGAATGTATCCTGCTCAGAATGTTAAAGCTAACAGCGGCAGCGGATGTTCTCTTAGTGCTACCATGCCTATTTTCCAGACTGCGTCTACAACAGAAATAATGAATAATGAAACTAATGTAGGTAATCTTGAGACTACTGCCGATATGAACAGTGCACTCATGATTGCGAATGAAGCTGGTTTCATGCCTAACACTCAGAATAATGCTAAAGTAAATTTGCAGTTCGAGCCATTTGCTACTACGCTTAATGTTACCGTAAATGGTGTAGAGCAAAGCAACTTTAATTATAAAGTACTTATCACTTCTATCATCATAGAAGCTGATGCTCCTATTGCCGGTGACTTTACGTATAATTACGAGACTGAAGCCATAACATTCGGAGAGAATGCGTCTAACTTCATCAGAATCGATACGAGATTTAAGGATGCTGCTGGCCACCAAATAGGTGTACCTATGGGCCCTGACAGTAAGCTCAATGTACGCGCATTTATGATTCCTAATCCTAATGTTAAGAGTTTGAAGGTTAAGGTGGTTACTAGTGCTGCGCAGACTTTGACCAAGACTTTGAATATGACTAATTTCAAAAAGAGCCAGATTCATTTTGCTAAACTTCCGAAAATCAATGCCAGCAACCTACAGTTCGACTACAAGATTTGGTTGTCACAGCTAGACCCGAATATCTATCTTTCTGAAATCTCAATGCCGGGTTCTGCACTGACATTCAGCTATAAATTGAGTAAAGATTACCAAAAGACTCAGACTTTGGATTTAACAAAACAGTTTGAGAATGGTATACGTGTATTCCAGTTCCATGTAAACACTGTTAATCAGACATCTACTTATGATGGCGGTTCTACATCTGTAGGTATTGCTCTTCCTGACGGCACACCAATGGAGAAAGATGGCGGTGGCTACTGGACTATTGAAGATGCAATTAATGCGCTCAATTCTGAAATGAAAGGACTCCATAAAGACGAGTTCTGTGTAGTTGCTATTTCCGACTGGATAGCTAAACCTGTAACTACTGCAAAGATGACCACTTTGTACAACCGATTAAAAGCTGTACTTAATAAAGCTGGAGAAAAGGGTTTGGTTGCAACTAATGTCAACCCAAACACCACTATTGCTGACGTTAAGGGTAAAGTAATCTTCAAAGTACAGCTTAACGGCTCATACACAGATGCATGGCCACAGTTGGCAGGATCAGATTTATGGATGAACATCTTTAAAAATGATGCCAATACAAATGTATTCTATTCACCTATGCCATTTGGTGAACTTCCTGCTACAAATGCCGGCGGTCTTGATGCATCTAAGCTAACAGGAACCATGAATTTCATCTATTCTGAAGATGCAAGCCCAGTAGAATCGGTAATTTTAGGTGGCTTCGCTTATAAAGACGGTATACAAAAATGTGCAACAAACGTTCTCGCCGCTTACGCTAATAACTACAGCTCAAGTGAACATAAGAACTTCTCAATGACATATTTGGGCGGTCAAGGAACAAAGAAGACTTTGTCAAGCGATACATACCTCCCATCCAAGATAGCTCAAGACCTGAATACAATTTGGCTTGACTATATCAGAGCGAATACACAGAACACTACAGATGAGTTGAGAACTAAGCCTTGGGGTTGGGTTATGCTTAACCGCGTAGGTACAGAGCCAACTACATCTTGGTGTATTGAAGCTGTAATTAGACACAATGCCGACCCAGTATTCAAGCATCAGCGTAGGTCTGAAAAAGTAAGACATTCTGGTGATACTCAGGGAACTACCAACGGTGGATCTATATTCTAAATATCTCAGCCCGGTGAGGAAGAACGCTCGTTATTCCTCTCCGGGCTTGAAATGTTTTAAATAGATTAACGCCATTTGACGTTGACAGTACTTAGAAAATAATCAATTGTTGCAACATATTTGCAAGCTAACCCCTTGCGAAACTCTTAAAAACAACCATGAAAAACATGATTTCTACAAAATTTACAACATTGCTGGCCGCATCAGCGTTTCTATTTGCTTGTGATGCCTACGAAGAGCATTCATTGCCTGGAGTATATAACACAGTAATAGAGGCTAATTGCTCAGCACCAACTTCTGACGGCGTGGAATCGCGCACTGCTGTCGATCCCACAGAATATCTATCAGAAGAACTTGGTGTAAATTGGTTGCCGGGCGACAAAATCGGTGTATTCGGAAAGACTACAACCAATGCCTGCTTTATCAACCAAAGCAATACCGAAACCGCCTCAACTTCGTTTGCAGGTAACTTACAGAACGGTGAAATTCCTGTTTACGCTTATTATCCATATACTGAAACCGCAGGCAATAACCCGACGGCTATCAAAGGAAATCTTCCGCTGATACAGCATTATTCTACTGTCACTCGTCAATTAGAAGGCGACTGGAAAGTGGGTAGACCTCAAGAAGGCTCACCTTCCAAGTTCACCTTTAAATATATCTTGACTTGCTTAAAACTTGATATTAACGCCGATGGTACCGACATAGCCGGTGAAAAGCTGCAAAGCATATCGCTTACTATTCCGGATATACAATTAGGCGGTGATTTTACTTGCAATCTTACAAACTATACCATCAATCTTACACCTGCTACTAACGCTTCAACCATCACGATGGAATTGACAGACCAGCCTATGCTGACAACTTCTACATTCCACGGATATATGAGCGTGGCTCCTGTTAATGGTATTTATGGCAAGAATATGAAGGTAGAAATAAAGACCAACCTTCATATCATCACTTTCGAAGAAACGCTTAAGATAAATGAATTCAAGGCTAACACATATTATACTGTGCCCCTTAACTTAAAACGTTTTGCAGATAAGTGGACTATAGTACCTAACCCTGAAGCAAAGGAAGAAAACGCTGACTGGGTTCCCGGCTTGCAAAGCCACTTGGCATGTGCCAACACTGTTTTCGCCATTGCCGGACAGCCTTTCATGCATAAGATTCGTGTTCCGCAGAGCACATCGCAGACCGCTCATGCTGTAGTACCTGTTAAAGACGGTATTAAGCGTGCTTACAATCTGCCCGAAGGTCTGACATGGAATGCCGAACGTTGCCTTGTAGAAGGAACTGCACCAACAGCAGGCGACTATGTTTACTCTGTAGAATTTACTGTAGGAAAGACTACCTATAAAGAAGGAATCAAACTTCACGTTGCCGCTACTGCCGATGAACTCTTATCGCCTACCCCAATGATGGGATGGCAGACATGGAATGTATTCAAGGGTAACATTGGATACGATATGCTGGCCAAGCAATTGGAAGGAATGAAAAGCAAGGGCCTCATCGATGCCGGTTACAAGTACTTCGGTATTGACGACTGCTGGCAGGTGAAAGACCAAAACGACAACGGACATCAGATTCCGGATGAAGCTAAGTTCCCATCAAAGAATGGTGTAAACGGCATGAAACGCATGTCCGACTTGATTCATCAATATGGCTTGAAAGCAGGTATCTACTCTGACTGCGGAACCAAGACTTGCGAAAAGCATTTCGCATCGTATGGTTATGAAGAACTTCATGCACAAGACTATAAAGACTGGGGATACGACTTCTTGAAAGAAGACTGGTATTTCGATCTCGATATGGCTCCTACCGGTGCAACTAAACGTACTTTCCAAAAAGGAGATATCACCAGCTATTGGAATACACGCGAAATGGCACAGCAGCTCTATACCAAGATGGGTATGGCACTTAAGGAATGCGGCTTGATGCTATATATGTGCGAATGGGGCATTCACGACCCATGGAAGTGGGGAGCGGAAACTGGTGCTACTTGCTGGCGTACAACTTACGACCACCGCGATGGATGGTGGGGAGAATATGGCAAATTAGGGAATTATTCTGATAAGAACGACGGCGGTATCGGTGTACATAACACTATCGGACTGATGCGTAACCTATGGCCGTATGTAGGTATAAACCGTTATAACGACGCCGACATGATTTGTGTAGGTATCCGCGGTACAGGTGCAGCATCGAGCGATTGCGTTTACAATCAGCCTAACGGTCTTACATCCGACGAAGCAGAAACATCGTTTGCTATGTGGTGTATGTGGAGCTCGCCTATCCTACTTGGCTTTGATATGACAAAAGATATGAGTTCTACAGAATTGGCACACGACCTTGCGTTGGTTAAGAACCAAGAACTGATTGCCATCAATCAGGACCCAATGGGTCAAGGTGCTGAGTTCATAAAGAACGAAAACGGCATAGATTACTATCAAAAGGACCTTGCTAATGGTGATGTAGCTATTGCAGCTATTAACATCAGCGATAAAAACGCTACTTACAACATCTCTATTGCCGACTTCGACGCTCTCGACAAGACCGCTGCTTACTCGGCAAAAGACTTGATAAATCATCTAACCGCAAGTACACAGACCCTCACCGCAAGTACCCCTCTTACAGGACAGGTTGTGAAACACGGTACTTTTATTGTAAGATTGAAAAAACAATAAACATTCTCTCTCATCTCAGTGTCGATGCTCCATTATATATTATATATAATAAGGAGTGTCGACACATTAAAAAAAAGGAAAAAGAATAATTATTAATATCTGATAGAATTATGAACAAGAAAATCTTTTTAACTGCTTTATGCGCAGTGGCTATTAGTCCGGCATTTGCGCAGACTTCCAATGTGGAAGAGAAGGTAGAATACAGTGCTGATAAGTACAAAGTAGAAACAAACCGTTTCTGGAACAACTGGTTCATCAGCCTTGGCGCAGGTGGACAGGTTTACTTTGGCGACCACGACAAACAGATCGATTTGAAGAAACGTATCGCTCCGGCATTGGATGTGGCTGTAGGTAAATGGTTCACTCCGGGCATCGGTGTACGTATTATGTACAGCGGACTGAAGAGCAAGGGTGCTACACAAGATGTTATCTCTACACCGGCACACTCTACAGGTGAAAATGTTCCCGGTAAAGACGGACACGGAGAATATCTGCGTTATTCTAAATATAAAATGGGTAACCTCCATGCCGACGTTATGTTCAACGTGCTGAACCTCTTTGGCGGATATAACGAAAACCGCAAGTGGGACCTCAGTCCGTATGCAGGTTTGGGTTGGGCACGTGTGTACGACTCTCCATCGGCTAAGGAAGTGAGTGCCAACATCGGTGTGCTTACATCTTGGCACTTCTGCAAATCGTTGGCGTTGAACCTCGATGTACGCGGCATGTTCGTTAACGACCGCTTCGACGGTGAAGATGGCGGACGTTCCGGCGAAGGTAACCTCTCGGCTACACTTGGTTTGAGCTACAAATTCAAACAGCGTGGTTGGGACCGCAGCAAGACTGTTTACCGTTACGATTACGGAGATTTGGAAGGTATGCGTCAGAAGCTTAACGATATGAGTGCCGAAAACGAACGCTTGAAACGAGCCATTGCCGACGGTGACAGACAGAGAGCACAGACTCACGCAAGAAAGATTGCCTCTGCTAACTTAGTAACATTCAAGATTAACAAGTCATCGTTGAGCAACGAAGCACGTGTTAACTTGGGCATGATGGCAGAAATCATCAAGTCGGGCGATCCGGATGCTGTATACGTAGTAACAGGATATGCCGATGCCGGTACGGGTAGCAAGAAGGGCAACGAACGCTTGAGTAAGGAACGTGCAGAAAGCGTTTACAACTGTCTGGTTAAAGAATTCGGTGTTAGCGAAAAGCAGCTCCGCATAGATTATAAGGGTGGTGTAGATAACATGTTCTACAACGATCCACGCTTGAGCCGTGCCGTAATTACCAAAGCTGAATAAAAAACATAAGCGATGGCTATAACGCCATCTTCTTCCTAAAAAGCAGGAAAGTTCAGGATGACCACTGAACCTTCCTGTTTTTTAGTAAAAAGAACGCCTAAAAAGGCAAAAAATAGTAAAATAGAGCATTTGTTTTGAGTTTCAAGTGGTTGTGGCAGTCGTTGGCTTTAGTCGTCAGTGACAAGGAAATGAGAAAAAAGCAGATTAGAGAAGTAGAAACGCTTTCAAATCATTACCTCTCAGAAACGCCCTAATAAGCATTTTTAACGGTGGCGGTTCATATTTCCCCATTCTGCGTAAGTTTTGGTTTTGCCATGCAACTCTCATAGTTTAATTTTGCACCGAACAAAAAAGTAAGAATTA
>ENA-OOXM01000300-OOXM01000300.1-human-gut-metagenome-genome-assembly--contig:-NODE-300-length-46287-cov-6.741348_pt1 | contig 46287 bp, 33 predicted proteins | sample MGYA00241589_ERZ501347 | MGnify/ENA primary metagenome ERZ501347 (study PRJEB25962, sample SAMEA2042832) | human gut metagenome | biome: human gut; feature: human-associated habitat; material: faeces...
CCGCACCGGAGCTGTCCAGTGCGGCTTTTTACATTGCAGCCGGTAATTACCGAAAAAAAAACAAAGCGGGGCCTGAATTGGCAGGAGATGGAAATGGACGCAAATACAGGAAGTTTTACGCTGTGTTCCGCGCCACGTGCGGCAAAGATGAGACAAATTCATGCTCTTTTTACAAAGGATGGTTGAACCTGGGCTGAAAATGGATTATACTTACCTTATTATTCTGCGGTTCTTCCGAGGAGGAAAAGGTGCGTATGAAGGGTAGGATGCGGCCATATCTGCCGGAGCTCACCATCCGGGATTACAATATCTACCTGCGCTATCTGCGCGGGGTGCGACGTCAGCTGTACGAGGCGTACGGATTATATTCCTGCCATCTGCTGCGGAGCAACGGCGTGCTGTTTGCCATCCTTTCGGACAGTCTGGCCGGGCGGCAGGCCACTTGCCAGCGCAAGCGGGTCCCGGGCACACTGGCCTGGCGCAGGCTTATGTGCCAGACCCAGGGCATCCGGATGGCCGCACAGGTGGAGGTGCTGCTGGGCTGGCACAACCTGCAGGACCGCAAATACAGCGAGCTGCGGCCGCTCAAGCGCCTGCGCCGTGCGGTGGACCGTCTGCTGCTGCGCCGCGCCTATGAGCGTGCCGTGCAGGAGAACCCGGCGCTGGAACGGCTGTTCGTGCAGGAGCGGGATCAGGCCGTGGTGCAGATGAATCTGAGCGCCAAGAACTACTCTCTTGCCGCTGAACCCATGAGCAACATTTACGGTGCACTGTATTCCACCCTTGCCACCGACGACCCCAGCCAGCGCAAGAGCATGCGCTACATCGGCAGCAGCATCGGCCGCATTTTTTACCTGCTGGATAAGGCTGAGCGCTTTGAGATGGACAAGAGCAGCGGCCGCTACAACGTGTTCGTAGTCAACGACCTGCGGGGACAGGCTGCGGCGGTGGAGAATGCCCGCCGTCAGGCACTGGCTGCCGCCAACGATCTGATCCGCGTGTACAGTATGCTGGACATCAAATTGAACCGCGGCCTGCTGGATAACATCATGCTGCTTGGCCTGCACCATGCGGTGGACCCGCTGGAAGCCGGTGCTGAGCGCGAAAACTGGGAGATCCCATGAAGCAAAACCATCAAAAAAGCTGGGCCATGGCTTACTGCGGCATTGTGGCGGCGCTGTGCGTCGCACTGATGCTGCTGGGAGCTGTGATCCCCATTGCCATGTTCATTGCGCCTGCAGTGGCGGGCTTTCTTGTTGCAACAGTCTGCGTGGAGTGCGGGATGCAGCTGGCTTTGACGGCCTATGCGGCAGTCAGCCTGCTGGCACTGCTGTTCGTGCCGGATAAGGAAGTAGCGCTGATCTTTGTGTTTTTGCTGGGGTATTACCCGCTGGCAAAGCCGAAGTTTGAGCGCATCCGCCCTGCGGTTCTGCGCATTGTCTGCAAGCTGCTGCTGTGCAACGGCGCAGTGCTGGCCATGTACGGGCTGGTATTTCTGCTGGTGCCGGCAGGCAGCATTTCGCAGGAGCTGCGCACCACCGCGCTGGCTGTCTCGCTGGCAACGCTGGTCATGGGTAATGTTGCCTTTGTGCTGTACGACCGGGCATTGCATAACATGCTCATGATGTACCGGCTGGTCTGGCGGCCGAAACTTCATAAAACTTTGGGCTGGCGCTGAGCCAGCCTTTGTGCTATAATGGGGCATCAGAAAGGGGAGAGCGCAGCACACAGGTAACGCAAAGCGCCGGGCCACGCGGGTGACAGCCGCGAGGGTGACGAGGAGAGGAATCATCGAAAGATTCGGCGGATGTTTCTCCGGCTGAGGGCTAGACCAGCCGCAGAGAAGGGCAAAAAACGGCAGCAATACCGCAACAGATCCCTTCAAAGAAAGCCATACAAGAACATAAACTGTACTAGGAAGCTGACTGGATATCACTGCGCCTTTTTGCGCGGGAACGGTCGGTATGGAGGTATTTTGTATGTGTGGCATTGTTGGTTATGTCGGTAAGCGCAGTGCGCAGGACGTGCTGCTGGATGGTCTGGAAAAGCTGGAGTATCGCGGGTACGACTCCGCCGGTGTGGCGCTTGCGCTGGACGGCGGCATCCGCGTGGTAAAAAGCAAAGGAAGGCTCACCGCCCTGCGGGAAAAGCTGGCGGCGCAGCAGCTGGCACAAAGCTTCTGCGGCATCGGCCACACCCGCTGGGCTACCCATGGCGAGCCCAGCGATGTGAACAGCCACCCGCATTCGACCCCGCGTGTGAGCATTGTGCACAATGGCATCATTGAAAATTACGGCCTGCTCAAGGAGCGCTTGGCCGCAAAAGGCTATACCTTCCAGAGTGAGACGGACACCGAAGTGCTGGTAAAGTTGATCGACAGCTGCTATACCGGTGACCCGCTGCGTGCACTGCAGCAGGCGCTTGCCAAGGTGCGCGGCAGCTATGCGCTGGCCGTGCTGTTCCGGGATTACCCGGACACCATTTTTGCAGTCAAGCGGGAAAGCCCGCTGATCGTCGGCTGGGGCGAGGGCGAAAACTTTGTGGCTTCGGATATTCCGGCACTGCTCAAGTATACCCGGAAATACAGCGTGCTGGAAGAAGGGGATATGGCCGTCTGCACCACAGAGGGCATCCGCTTCTACGACGAATTTGGTGAGCCGGTGGAGCGCCAGCAGCTGACGGCGGACTGGGATATGGAAGCTGCCGAAAAGGGCGGCTATCCCCACTTTATGCTCAAGGAGATCAACGAGCAGCCTGCGGCCATTATGGCCACGGTCAGCCCCCGTGTAGAGGACGGACTGCCGGTGCTGCGCATCCCGGAGCTGACCGATGAAGTGCTGCGCGGTATTGGCCGGGTGCATCTGGTGGGCTGCGGTACGGCTATGCATGCCGGTATGGTGGGCAAATCTGCCATTGAAGCGCTGGCCCGTGTGCCCGCCGAGGTGGACATTGCCAGCGAGTTCCGTTACCGGGACCCCATTCTGGAAAAGAACGATCTGGTCATCATCATCAGCCAGTCCGGCGAGACCAGCGACACGTTGGCAGCGCTCAAGCTGGCCAAGAGCCGCGGTGTGCCGGTGCTGGCCATCGTGAATGTGGTTGGCAGCTCCATTGCACGTGCCGCAGATTATGTAATGTACACCTACGCCGGGCCGGAGATCGCGGTAGCATCCACCAAGGCGTATATGGTGCAGATGTGCGTGCTGTATCTGTTTGCACTGCGGCTGGCCTACGCGCGCGGACGGCTGAGCGAGGCAGAGACCCGCCGCTATACGGCCCAGCTGCTGCGCGCACCGGAGGTCATCAAGCCGCGCCTTGCAGATTGTGAGCAGATCAAGTACCTTGCCAGCCGCTATGTGAACACCCAGAGCTGCTTCTTCATTGGGCGCGGCTTTGACTATGCGCTCTCGCTGGAGGGCAGCCTGAAACTCAAGGAGATCAGCTATGTGCACTCGGATGCCTATGCAGCCGGTGAACTGAAACATGGTACCATCAGCCTGATCACCGATGGCGTGCCGGTGATCGCACTGGCCACCCAGAAACAGGTGTACGAAAAGACCATTTCCAATGCCAAGGAGACCCGCAGCCGCGGCGCAAGGGTGCTGCTGTTTACCACAAAGGATGCCGTGGTGCCGGAAGGCGTGGCAGATGCCGTGATCCGGCTGGATGAGTATGAGGACATTCTGATGCCGCTGCAGCTCATTGTGCCGTTACAGCTGTTTGCCTATTATATGGCTGTTCTGCGCGGCTGTGACGTGGATAAGCCGCGTAATCTGGCCAAGAGCGTGACCGTGGAGTGACGGCATAAAACGCAGCCAGAAAGCCCTGCACGAAACAGAAATAACAAAACAGGACCTGCTCTGAATCACTGAAGTGCATTCTGTCAAGTAGAAAAAAATAATATAAGGTTTTTGTTCGCCGTTTCCACAAGGAGACGGCGAATTTTTTGTGCAAAATCGGTATCAGGCAGCTCGGTTCATGGCACCGACATGAGCCTGCATCGACATCTGGATGAACAGACGGTGCTGGTAACGGCGGTTGTTGCAGCAGTCAATCGTGAAGAGTGATTGTTCCTTCTTGACATGAAAATACCCCCAGAGTACTCAGAGTTTTTGTCTCTGTTTACTCTAGGGGTAGCGTATCACATGGAATGCTGGGGCATTGTGATTTATAGATTATTTGTTTCGGCAGGAGGTGCTTCCGATGCAGACGTTTCTACCGGAACATCGTCCTCCGGGTCGCCGAAGTTGTCGTGGTAAGTCTGCAGCAGGTCGATCTCCTTGTTGCGCTTCAGGCCGTGGATGACCAGCTTTTTGATCACATCATAGATGACTGCAAACAGCGGCACACCTACGATCATGCCCACAAAGCCCCACAGACCGCCGAACAGCAGGATGGCGAACAGTACCCAGAAACTGGAAAGACCGGTGGTGTTGCCCAGGATCTTGGGGCCGATCACGTTTCCGTCCAGCTGCTGCAGCACCAGAACGAACAGGACGAACCACAGCGCCTTGATGGGGTTCTGAATGAGGATCAGCAGGGTGGCGGGCACGGCACCGATGAACGGGCCGAAGAAGGGAATCACATTGGTCACGCCGATGATCACGGAAACCAGAAGGGCACTGGGGAACTTGAAGATCAGGCAGCCGATATAGCACAGCACGCCGATGATGGCGGAATCCATGATCTTGCCGTTGATGAAACCGCCGAACATCTTATCGGCGTACTTCACTTCTTCCTTGATCAGCTCTGCCCAGCGGGGCTTGAAGATGCTGTAGAGCACCAGCTTGGCCTGCTGCACAAAGCGCTTGCGGCTGGCCAGCATATACACGGCCACGATGATGCCGATGATCAGGTTCTTGGCCATGGTCACTACGTTCAGCACACCCGCTGCGGCACCGCTGACGATGTTCTGCATGGAGGGCAGGAGCCGGGTCTTGATCAGATCATCGATATTGGTGCTGATGGTGGCATAAGCAGAGTTGAGCATGTCCATGATCTGCTGGTTGTTCTCAATGAACTCCACATGATTCGCCCACTGCACGAACTTTGCGAGGTTGCGCTGCGCAGTGTAGTACAGGGTGGTCACGCTGGTAATGAGCTGCGGAATGATCATCATGCACAAAGCGTAGATGAGGAGCAGGCCGAACAGGATGGTCAGCGTAACGGACAGCACATTGACCAGACCATGCATCTTTTCCGGGATGAACCGGCGCAGAAAGCTCTCGATGGTGTTGCACACAGGCTTGAGCAGGTAGGCGATGACGGCACCGTAGATGAACGGCATCAGAATGCCGGTCAGCGTGGAGATGGCATCGCCAAAACCATCGAAGCGGTAGATCAGGAAAAAGAAGATGATGCTCAGGGAGATCGCTCCAAATCCTGCCAACATCCCGTAGAGGTAGGGCTTGACGTGCGGCTTTTTGTCCATCATGATAGACTCCATTTCAGCCGCGGACAGCAGGAATCCCCGCGGCACTTATCAGATTTTGTTGCTCCTGCGCCAGATGTGCATTTTTTCGGCTTCCTTGATCAGGTCTTCACGGAAGTCGGGATGTGCTACGCTGATCAGAGCTTCGGCCTTTTCCCAGGTGGTCAGGCCCTTCAGGTTCACGCAGCCGTACTCGGTGCACAGGTAGTGGATGTTGGCACGGGTATCGGTGACGATGCTGCCGTTTTCCAGAGTGGGACGGATGCGGCTCTCCAGCTGGCCGGTCTTCTTATTAAAGAAGGTAGAGGACAGGCAGATAAAGCTCTTGCCACCCTTGGAAAGGTATGCGCCCAGAACGAAGTCCAGCTGACCGCCGGCACCGGAGATTTGCTTGAGGCCTGCAGTCTCGGCGTTCACCTGACCGAACAGGTCGATGTCCACAGCGTTGTTGATGGAAATAAAGTTATCCAGTGCGGAGATGCTGCGGATATCGTTGGTGTAGTCCACGGGTGCAGACATGCACTCCGGGTTATCGTTCAGGTAATCGTACATTTTCTGGGTGCCGGCACCGAAGGCGTAGACCTGACGGCCCTTGTCCAGCTGCTTGCATGCACCGGTGATCTTGCCGGCCTTGGCGATATCCACAAAGGCATCCACATACATTTCGGTGTGCACGCCCAGATCCTTCAAATCGCTCTGTGCGATCAGGCTGCCGATGGCATTGGGCATACCGCCGATGCCCAGCTGCAGGCAGGCACCGTTGGGGATCTGCGGAACGATCAGGTTGGCAACCTTCAGATCCACTTCGGTAGCAGCACCGGGAGCGGCCATCTGGCCGATGGGCGGGTTCTCGCCTTCCACGATGCCGGTGACCTGAGAAATGTGGATGCAGTTCTCCATGCCGCCAAGGCAGCGGGGCATGTTCTTGTTGACCTCAACGATGATCTTCTTGGCTTTTTCGCACACAGCACCCAGATGAGATGCACTGGGGCCGAAGTTGAAGTAGCCGTGCTCGTCCATGGGGGTCACCTGGAACACCGCCACATCCAGCGGATCCGGGCTTTCGCGGTAGTAGCGGGGCAGCTCGGAATAACGGATGGGGGAGTAGAAGGAGAAGCCCTGTGCAATGGCCTTGCGCTCAATGCCGCCCATATGCCAGCTGTTCCATGTCATGTGTGCAGCGGGATCGTCGATCTGGAAGATCGCGGGCACCCACATCAGGATGCCGCCGCGGAAGTTGACACCTTCCAGCTCAGGCAGACGCTTTGCAATCTCGGCATCCACCGCCACAGGGGTGTTCACAGCCCAGCCGTAATCCACCCAGTCACCGCTTTTGACCAGTGCGGCAGCCTGAGCGGCGGTCATTTTCTTCTGAGCATACAGTTCCGTAAAATCCATTATAAACCATCCTCTCCTATAATAACATAAAGGAATTGTAAATTTATCATTTACTCTTCCTGCACGGACAAATCTTTGCAGGATGTTTACCACCTGTTGGCAATTTGAACACAGCTCTGACACAGGCGGATGATATCCTGATAACCAGCAGAAGGCAGCTGTCGGACAGGGCAGCAGATCTGCACAACTTAGTTATAACATTAACAATGTGTAGAATCAATAGTTTATCGAGAAAATTTTGACCGACTGGCAATATGGACAAAATTCGCGGAGTTTTTGGACGATTGTTTGGTGCTGAAAAACCAAAATCTTTGCAAAAGGACTTGATAAAATTTTGACGATATGGTTTACTTATAGCGTAGCAAGCAGCTGCGATGCAGCATGACATTGATTGTTTAAATTTTAACGATAAAACGTACAGCTTGCACAAAAATCTTGCACCCAAGACTGGAAAGTGCTATCATGGCAGAACCAAAACGCGCTTTTCACAGCGCTCAAGGAGGACACCAGACGATGGCAACAGCAGTTTATCCCGGTTCGTTCGATCCGGTCACAAAAGGGCATCTCGATATCATCAAGCGCGCAGCAAAGATCAACGATCATCTGATCGTGGCGGTGCTCAACAACAGCGCAAAGAATCCGCTGTTCACCGTGGAGGAACGCGTGGAGCTTCTAAAGGAATGCTGCAAGGGCATCCAGAATGTTTCGGTGGAGAGCTTCGACGGCCTGACCGTGGAGTTCGCCAAGAAACGGCACGCTTCGGTGATGGTGCGGGGCCTGCGGGCGGTGACGGATTTTGAAAACGAGATCCAGCTTGCGCAGACCAATCACGCACTGATGCCCGGCATCGAGACCATGTTTCTGGCAACGAGCATCAAGTGGAGCTACCTTTCTTCCACCATTGTAAAAGAGGCAGCTTACTACGGCAGCGACATCGGTAAGTTCGTCACACCCAATGTGGAAAAGGCGGTCAACGAAAAGTATGCGCTGATCCGGCAGAAAAAAGACCCCGAGACCTAATTTGTAAAAGCGCTTACGGGCGTTTTGATAAAAATGGCTTACGAAAAGTAACACATACACAATTCAGGAGGCTATTCACATGAAAAAGATCGTTATCGCATCTGCATGCCGTACCGCTATTGGCAAGTTCGGCGGCACTCTGGCAAACGTTCCCGCAGTTGAGCTGGGCTCCATCGTCATCAAGGAAGCTCTGAACCGTGCAAACGTCGCTCCCGAGCAGGTCGATCATGTCTACATGGGCTGCGTCATTCAGGCCGGTCTGGGCCAGAACGTTGCTCGTCAGGCTGCTCTGAAGGCTGGCCTGCCCATCGAGACCCCGGCTGTCACCGTCAACGTGGTGTGCGGCTCCGGTCTGAACTGCGTCAACATGGCTGCTCAGATGATCGAGGCTGGCGATGCTGACATCGTGGTCGCAGGCGGCATGGAGAACATGGACATGGCTCCCTTCGCACTGCAGAAGGCTCGTTACGGCTACCGCATGGGCGCACCCATGGGCAAGAGCGAGATCGTGGATACCATGGTCAACGATGCTCTGTGGGATGCCTGCGGCTTCAACAAGCACATGGGCATGACCGCTGAGAACGTCTGCACCAACGAGACCTATCAGAAGAAGTACGGCTACAGCCCCATCACCCGTGAGATGCTGGACGAGTTCTCATACAACAGCCAGCTGAAGGCTGACAAGGCCATCAAGGACGGCGCTTTCAAGGACGAGATCGTTCCCGTTGTGATCAAGGGCAAGAAGGGCGACACCGTGTTCGATACTGATGAAGGCCCCCGTCTGAGCGCTCCTGAAGTGCTGGCAAAGCTGAAGCCCGCTTTCACCAAGGACGGCATCGTGACCGCCGGCAACTCTTCCGCCATCAATGACGGCGCTGCTGCTCTGGTCATCATGAGCGAGGAGAAGGCTAAGGAGCTGGGCGTGAAGCCTCTGGCTACCTGGGTCGCAGGTGCTCTGGCTGGCGTTGAGCCGGAAGTCATGGGCCTGGGCCCCATCGCCGCTACCAAGAAGGTCATGGCAAAGACCGGCCTGACTGTTGCTGACATGGATCTGATCGAGGCCAACGAGGCATTTGCTGCTCAGTCTGTGGCTGTCAGCCAGGCTCTGAACTTTGATATGAGCAAGGTGAACGTCAACGGCGGCGCAATTGCTCTGGGCCACCCGGTCGGCGCTTCCGGCGCTCGTATCCTGGTCACCCTGCTGTATGCTATGAAGCATCGCGGTGCACACAAGGGCCTGGCTACCCTGTGCATCGGCGGCGGCATGGGCTGCGCTACCATCGTTGAGATGGACTAAGTTCTACCTCTTGGAATCCTGACTGAATGACAGACCCGGACGGGGAAGGGAACCGGAGAGCCTTTCCTCCGTCCGGGGGCTGTTTGTGATAATTGATAAGATTTGAATAGGAGGTTTTCACAATGGCATTTGTAAAAACCGAGGTGCAGGGTGCAGTTGAGATCATTACCATCGACCGCCCCAAGGCACTGAATGCCCTGAATCCCGAAGTTCTGGCAGACCTGAAGGCAGCTTTTGAGGCTGTGGATCAGGAGACTGTCCGCTGCATCGTTCTGACCGGCGAAGGCGACAAGAGCTTCGTGGCAGGCGCAGATATCGGTTCCATGAGCACCATGACCAAGGCAGAGGGCGAGGCCTTCGGCAAGCTGGGCAATGATGTGTTCCTGATGATCGAGAGCTTCCCCATCCCCGTTATTGCAGCCGTGAACGGCTTTGCACTGGGCGGCGGCAACGAGCTGGCTATGAGCTGCGACATCCGCATCTGCTCTGACAATGCTGTGTTCGGCCAGCCGGAAGTGGGTCTGGGCATCACCCCGGGCTTCGGCGGCACCCAGCGTCTGGCACGTCTGGTCGGCATGGGTATGGCAAAGCAGCTGGTCTACTCTGCACTGAACATCAAGGCGGACGAGGCTCTGCGCATTGGTCTGGTGAATGCTGTGTATCCTCAGGCTGAACTGATGGAGAACGTGCTGAAGCTGGCCGGCAAGATCGCAAAGAATGCACCCATCGCTGTACGCAACTGCAAGAAGGCAATCAACGGCGGCATCAGCCTGCCCATCGAGAAGGCTGTTGAGGTCGAGGAAAAGCTGTTCGGCAGCTGCTTCGAGACCCACGACCAGAAGGAAGGCATGGCCTGCTTCCTGAGCCGTGAGAAGCCGAAGCCCAAGGCAGTGTTCACCAACAACTAATCCATTACTACATAATTTTTGATATTAAAGGAGAGGTTTCCTATGAAGATCGGTGTTATCGGCGCTGGCACCATGGGCCAGGGCATCGCAAAGGCATTTGCACAGGTTGAGGGCAACACCGTTGCTCTGTGCGACATCAAGCAGGAGTGGGCCGAGAATGGTCTGGCAAAGATCAAGAAGGGCTACGAGAAGCTGGTTGCCAAGGGAAAGATGACGCAGGAAAAGGCAGACGCTATCGTTGCTGCCATCACCCCGGGCCTGAAGGAAGACCTGTGCGCTGACTGCGATCTGGTCGTTGAGGCTGCTTTTGAGGATATGAAGGTCAAGCAGACCACCTTCGGCGAGCTGGATAAGATCTGCAAGCCCGAGTGCATCTTCGCTTCCAACACTTCTTCTCTGTCCATCACCGAGATCGGCAAGGGCGTTAGCCGTCCGCTGGTCGGCATGCACTTCTTCAACCCCGCAGACCGCATGAAGCTGATCGAGGTCATCGCAGGCTGCAACACTCCCGCTGAGACCGTTGAGAAGATCAAGGAGATCTCTGTTGCCATCGGCAAGCAGCCGGTTCAGGTCAATGAGGCTGCAGGCTTCGTCGTCAACCGCATCCTGATCCCCATGATCAACGAAGCTGCTTTCATCAAGATGGAAGGCGTTTCCGATATCGCCGGCATCGACACCGCTATGAAGCTGGGTGCCAACCACCCCATGGGTCCCCTGGAGCTGGGCGACTTCATCGGCCTGGATATCTGCCTGGCCATCATGGATGTGCTGTACAAGGAGACCGGCGACAGCAAGTATCGTGCCTGCCCGCTGATCCGTAAGATGGTCCGTGGCGGCAACCTGGGCTGCAAGAGCGGCAAGGGCTTCTACGTTTACAACGCAGACCGCACCAAGACCCCTGTTGACCAGCTGTAAATTCTGATAAACGTTTCTCCCGACCGTGGAAAAGCGGCCGGGAGGAATTTGTTTGCACCGGGCAATTCCGGTAAATGAAAAAGACCCGTTAGGAGGATATAGCGATGGATTTTACTCTGTCCAAGCAGCAGCAGATGGTACAGAAAATGTACCGCGAGTTTGCTGAGAACGAAGTCAAGCCCCTGGCAAAGAAGGTTGATGCGGAAGAGTACTTCCCCAAAGAGACCGTCGAAAAGATGGGCAAGCTCGGCATGATGGGCATTTATTTCCCGACTGAGGTCGGCGGTGCAGGCGGCGATGTGCTGTCCTACGTCATGGCAGTGGAAGAGCTGAGCAAGGTCTGCGGCACCACCGGTGTCATCGTCTCTGCTCACACCAGCCTGTGTGCTGCTCCTATTTATGAAAATGGTACTCCCGAGCAGAAGGCAAAGTATCTGCCCAAGCTGTGCAGCGGTGAGTGGCTGGGTGCTTTCGGCCTGACTGAGCCGGGTGCCGGCACTGATGCACAGGGTCAGCAGACCTTTGCAAAGCAGGACCCCGAGACCGGTGATTGGATCCTGAACGGTTCCAAGATCTTCATCACCAACGCCGGCTACGCAAACGTCTTTATCGTTATTGCTGTCACCGATATCGTGCCCGACAAGAAGGGCCGTCCCACCAAGCAGTGCTCCGCCTTTATCGTGGAGCGCACCGACCCGGGCTTCTCCGTCGGTAAGGCTGAGGACAAGATGGGCATCCGCGGTTCTTCCACCTGCGAGCTGATCTTTGAGGACTGCCGCATCCCTGCTGACCGTATGCTGGGTGTGCGTGGCCGCGGCTTCCAGCTGGCTATGGCTACTCTGGACGGTGGCCGTATCGGCATTGCTTCTCAGGCTCTGGGCATCGCCGAGGGCGCTCTGGAAGAGACCGTTGCTTACGTCAAGGAGCGCAAGCAGTTCGGCCGCAGCATTTCCGCATTCCAGAACACCCAGTTCGAGCTGGCTGAGATGAAGGCACGCGTTGAGGCTGCAAAGTATCTGGTCTACGCTGCTGCTCTGAAGAAGCAGGAGGCTATGGATGGCAAGAAGGTCCGTTACAGCGTTGAGGCTGCTCAGGCAAAGCTGATCGCAGCCCGCACCGCAAGCGATGTGACCCGCCGCTGCCTGCAGCTGTTCGGCGGTTACGGCTACACCCGTGACTATCCCATCGAGCGCATGATGCGTGATGCCAAGATCACCGAGATCTACGAGGGCACCAGCGAAGTGCAGATGATGGTCATTTCCGGCGCGCTGCTGAAGTAAGGGAGGCAAGAGTTACAATGAAAGCAATTGTTTGTGTAAAGCAGGTTCCTGATACCTCCGGCAAGGTGTCCGTCAAGCCCGATGGCACTCTGGACCGTGCTTCGATGGCTACCATCACCAACCCTGATGACCTGAACGCTCTGGAGGCTGCTCTGAAGCTCAAGGACGCTACCGGCTGCGAAGTCGTTGTTGTTACCATGGGTCCCCCGCCGGCAGAAGGCATGCTGCGTGAGCTGCTGGCCCGCGGCGCTGATAAGGCTGTTCTGGTCTCCGGCCGTGAGTTCGGCGGCTCCGATACCTTTGCAACCAGCCAGATCCTGGCTGCTGCCGTCAACAAGATCGGTGTCGGCCCCGAGGACGTTGTGTTCTGCGGCCGTCAGGCAATCGATGGTGATACCGCTCAGGTCGGTCCTCAGATCGCTGAGAAGCTGCACCTGCCTCAGGTCACCTATGTGGCTGACATCCAGAAGGATGGCAACACCCTGACCGTGAAGCGTATGCTGGAAGACGGCTACATGATGGTCAAGGTGCAGACTCCCTGCCTGCTGACCTGCATCAAGGAGCTGAACCAGCCCCGTTACATGAGCGTGAACGGCATCTTCACCTGCTACGACAAGCCGATGGAAGTGTTCGATTACAACGCACTGAAGGACGATCCGCTGATCGAGGTTGATACCATCGGTCTGAAGGGTTCTCCGACGAACGTCTTTAAGTCCTTCACTCCTCCGCAGAAGGGCGCAGGCACCATGCTCAAGGGCGACGATACTGCCGCACAGCTGGCTGGTATCCTGGCCAAGAAGCACCTGATCTGATGAAAGGAGCATAGGATTACAATGGCTGATTTTAACGAATACAAGGGCGTATGGGTCTTCTGCGAGCAGCGCCAGGGCGCATTGATGCCCACTGATTTCGAGCTGGTGAGCGAGGCCCGCAAGCTGGCTGATGAGCTGGGCTGCGAGGTCACCGGTCTGCTGCTGGGCGACAACGTGGACGGCATTGCCAAGGAGCTGGGCGGCTATGGTGCCGATAAGGTCATGGTCTGCGACAGCCCCCTGCTGAAGGATTACACCACCGATGCATACGCTAAGGTCGTGTGCGACATGGTCAACGAGTATAAGCCCGAAGTCCTGCTGATCGGTGCAACCAACATCGGCCGCGATCTGGGCCCCCGCTGCGCAGCTCGTCTGCACACCGGCCTGACCGCTGATGCTACCCATCTGGACATCGACACTGCAAAGTACATCGATTTCCTGAAGGAGAGCTCCACCATCGACCTGTCCAAGCAGAAGTTCGATATGGAAGACCGCAACCTGAAGATGACCCGTCCTGCATTCGGCGGCCATCTGATGGCTACCATCATCTGCCCCCGCTTCCGTCCGCAGATGTCCACCGTGCGTCCCGGCGTTATGAAGAAGGCTCCCTTCGATCAGGCCAAGGCTGATGCCTGCCAGATCGTGAAGCCCGCATTCGCTCTGGCTGCTGAGGACATCAAGACCGAGGTCCTGAGCGTTGAGAAGGCCGCTGAGAAGCTGGTCGATCTGATCGGCGCAGACGTGATCGTCTCTGTCGGCCGCGGCATCAGCAAGGATGTCCAGAAGGGCATTGAGCTGGCTGAGCAGCTGGCAGCTGCTCTGGGCGGCGGCGTTGTGGGTGCTTCCCGTGCCGTCACCGATGCAGGCTGGATGACCGCTGACCATCAGGTTGGTCAGACCGGCAAGACCGTGCACCCCAAGATCTATGTTGCTCTGGGCATTTCCGGCGCTATCCAGCACACTGCTGGTATGCAGGACTCCGAGTGCATCATCGCTGTCAACAAGAACGAGGGTGCTCCCATCTTCGGCGTGGCTGACTACGGCATCGTGGGCGATCTGTTCAAGGTCGTGCCCGAGCTGATCAAGCAGATCGAGGCAGCAAAGGCTGCTCAGTGATCGACTGACGCGAGATCTTTTTATAGCATAGCCTGAATTGTGGGAGGGCGGCTCTTCGGAGCCGCTCTTCTTTTTATGTAAGGAATATGGCACAGCACAGATGGCCCTGAAAAGGCTGCCTGTGCTGTTTTTTGTTGCAGAAAGTACAGCCAAAGGCCGGCTGCAGCCCAGAAAAGGGCTGCGGGATGGGAGGGAAGTGGAACGGAAAAGCGCACACAAAAGTCTGTTACACTTTGAAATATGCATATAAGCGAATAAACATACAAAAAATGCATGAAAAGCACTGCAGAAAAGGTGTAGAAAAATAAAATGCAACACGTTAAGTGTGACGAAACAATCCTGAAAACGGTGAAGCGCAACACAGACGTAACAAATTTACGGTATCTTGGATGAACTTGTTGCACTTGTGAAACGATTTCAGAACGGGAAATTTTGACTTTTTTGCATTTTCTCTCAAAAAATCGACAGAAACCCCTTGACGATGAGATGTTCTTGTGATACTCTTGTTGCACAATAGTAACACATTTGAAACGGAAGAGTTGCAAACGTGTTGCAGTACGCGTTCGCATGAATGCAAAAAAGCTTTTATATACAAAAGCTTGCGGAGGATGTCTTATGAAACTCGAGATGCGTGCCCTGAAGAATATCGCAGCAGCAGCTATGACTCTGGCTGTGGTTTTTGGTGCTGCATCTCTCAAGCCCGTTACTGCAAACGCAGCTGAGGCTTCGGTTTCTGCCTCCATCGAAGAAGAAAATTCCTACATCAGCTTTCAGGACGAAGCTTATCAGAACGAGTTCCTGCGCCGCGTAAACAACGAGCGCGCAAAGGCTGGCCTGAAGCCCGTTCAGCTGGGCGACAGCAACCACAATAGTGCCGCTCAGGAGCGCGCTAAGGAACTGGCCTCTTCTTATTCCTACGTTCGTCCCAATGGCCAGCGCGATTTCACCATCTTCGCCGAGAATGGCATCGAAGATGTGTCGATTGGCGAGGACTACATAGCTGGCGTTTCCACCCCCGATGCAGCGGTGGATCAGTGGATGAACATGGATTTTACCCGTGAGCGCATCCTGAATGCGGATGTGACCACCATGAGTGTGGGCCACTACGAAGGCGGCGTTTACAACAACTACTGGGTGCTGATCTTCTCTTGCCCCGAAAACTCTTACACCAGCAACTACCGTCAGGAAGTTCTGGATCTGGTCAATGCCGAGCGTGCAAAGTACGGCCTGCAGCCCCTGGTCATGGGCGATGCAAAGCTCACCGCAGCTGCTCAGCGGCGCGCCGAAGAGATCGCAACCGTCAATTCTCACGTTCGTCCCAATGGTACCAAGTGGTATACTGTTCTCAGCGAGTACGGCGTGACGGATGCCGCTGCTGGCGAGAATGCCGCATGGGGCAGCGTTTCTCCTGAAGAAGTCGTGAATGCCTGGATGAACTCCGAAGGCCATCGCGCAAACATTCTGGATCCCGAAGCTCGTGCAATGGGTGTTGGCTACTACTACAACAGCTCCAGCGCTTGGGGCCATCAGTGGATCCAGCTCTTTACGAAGTGATCATCTGCTTTCTTCTAACAAAAGATCGGCTGGGCCGATTTTTTGTTGCGCTTTTTTCTGGCAGAGGACATGCGGGCAGCGGTACCGGGAGCTGGCCTTGACACAAAAACGTATGCGGCAGTGGTTGCACAACGGACGATTTATGTTATACTTGATTTGAATAACATGCAGGAGGAACCACAGTGGAGGATTACCGCACCATCCATGGCACGGCCACAGGAGAATACGAAGAAAAGAAGAGCCGCTTCATTGCGGCGTTGTCATTTGCGGACAGCGAGGAAGCTGCCGTTGCATTTCTGGAACAGGTGCGTGCGGCCAACCGCACCGCCCGCCACAATGTGTATGCCTACCGCCTGAGGGAAGGCAACCGGGAACGCTATTCAGATGATGGTGAACCGGCCAAGACGGCGGGCACACCAGCGCTGGAGGTGCTGCAGCACAGCGGCCTGACGGATCTGATCGTGGTGGTGACCCGTTACTTTGGCGGCGTGCTGCTGGGCACCGGCGGCTTGGTGCGTGCATACACCACGGCTACGGCCCGTGCACTGGAAAATGCCGAGGTGGTCACGGTGCGCAGCGTGGTGGAGCTGCGCGTGACGGTGGATTACTCCCTTTATGAGCGTGCATCGCTGCTGATCGATGCGGCGGGAGCAAAACAGGCCGCGCCGCAGTTCACGGATCGCGTGACCCTGTGCTGGCAGATGCCGGAACACACCGAAGGCCCGCTGCTGGAACAGCTGCGGGAGCTGACGCGCGGCTGCGCGCAGGTGACGGTATCCGACCCGTTCTACGCACCGTTCTGAACCCGGAAGCGGCAAAAATAAAAAAGCAAGCATTATTTTGCGAACCGACAGGCTTTTTCCCCCTTCGACAAAGCGGGTGTGCTACAATTGCCGCAGACGCAGCAATTGGGATCGGCTGTGCCGAAACAGAGAGGGGGAATGGCGACAAAAAGGGAGGGCGACTTTGTATGGATGTACGTCAGCGCACAGAAGAGATCGAACATATGACCTTCGCGCCGTGGGCTACCTTCAGCGACCAGAGCCGCGGCCGCATGCTGCCGGAAGAGCAGGACCCGATTCGGCCGGTGTTCCAGCGTGACCGTGACCGGGTGCTGCACTGCAAGGCATTCCGACGGCTCAAACAAAAGACGCAGGTGTTCCTCTCGCCGGAGGGAGACCTGTACCGCACCCGACTGACCCATACGCTGGAGGTCTCGCAGATCGCGCGGACCATTGCCCGCGCCCTGCGGCTGAACGAAGATCTGACCGAAGCGATCAGCCTTGCCCATGATCTGGGCCACACGCCGTTTGGCCATGCCGGGGAGCGCGCGCTGAATGAGCTGTGCCCGGACGGCTTCAAGCACTACATGCAGAGCCTGCGTGTGGTGGACAAGCTGGAAAAGGACGGCCGGGGCCTGAACCTGACGTGGGAGGTGCGCAACGGCATCGTGACCCACACAAAGGGCACCTGGGCGGCAACGCCGGAAGGGCGCATCGTGCGCATGGCGGATCAGATCGCCTATGTGAACCATGACATTGAGGACGCGGTGCGCGCCGGTGTGCTGGACCCAGCCACCCTGCCGAAAGAATGCACCGCCGTGCTGGGCCAGACAAAATCTGCCCGCATCACCACCATGATCAACAGTATCCTTGCCAACAGCGATGGGGATGTGAAGGTGGGCGCAGAGGAAAACGAGGCCTTCCTTGCGCTGCGGGATTTCATGTACGCCACCGTGTACGTGGACAAGACCGCCAAGCGGGAAGAGCAGAAGGTGGACAAGGTGATCGGGGAACTGTACGATTACTACCTGAACCATGTGGACCGGATGTCCAACTTCTACATCCAGCTGGCTTATCAGGAGGGCAGAGAACGTGCAGTGACTGATTACATCAGTGGCATGAGCGATGAATTTGCCATCCGCACTTTTGAGGAATTGTTTGTGCCCCAGAAGTGGCATGTCCTATAAATCCGAAAGGTCGTTTGAAAGATCCATGATCCCACACGAATACATTGAAGAACTGACCCGCCGCACCGACATTGTGGAGCTGGTGGGCAGCTATGTGCAGCTCAAGCGCAAGGGACGTTTGTATGGCGGCCTGTGCCCCTTTCACAGCGAAAAAACGCCCTCATTCTACGTCTACCCGGACACCCAGAGCTTTTACTGCTTTGGCTGCGGCGCAGGCGGCGATGCCATTACCTTTACGAAAAAGATCAACAGCATCGATTACCCGGAGGCCGTTAAGTTGCTGGCAGCGCGGGCCGGTATGCCGGAGCCGCAGGAGGACGACAAAACAGGCCGGATGCGCAGCCGCATCCTCTCCATGAACAAGGAGGCGGCACGGTTTTTCCACGCCTGCCTGAACTCCACCGTGGAGGAAGCCCGTCAGGCCCGTGCCTACTGGCGGCGGCGCGGTCTGGACGACAAGACGATCGTCCGGTTCGGGCTGGGCTATGCGCCCAACGACGGACAGGCGCTGTATCAGTTCCTGCGCGATAAGGGCTACAATCAGCAGGAGCTGGATGCCAGCGGCCTGTTCAAGCGCAGTGCGTCCGGCCGCATCTACTGCCTGTTCTGGAAGCGGGTGATGACCCCCATCTTTGACCTGCGCGGCAACATCATTGCGTTTGGTGGGCGCGTGCTGGACGATTCCAAACCGAAATATGTCAACAGCCCGGAAACGCTGGTGTACCACAAATCAGAGACGGTGTTTGCGCTGCAGATCGCAAAGCGCAGCGCGGTGCGCCGGTTCGTGCTGTGCGAGGGCTACATGGACGTGATCAGTATGCATCAGGCAGGCATCGACACAGCAGTGTGTGCCTGCGGCACGGCCCTGACCCCGGAGCAGGTGCGGCTCATCAGCGAGTATGCTGACGAGGTGATCCTGAGCTACGATTCGGACGAAGCAGGCCAGAAGGCCACGCTGCGCTCGCTGGAACTGTTCCGCAACAGCCCGGTAAAGGTGGGCGTGCTGCAGATCCCCGGTGCAAAGGACCCGGACGAGTACATCAAAAAGTATGGCGCAGAGCGATTCAAAGCCCTGCTGGACGGTGTGGGCAATGCACTGGACTTCCGGCTGGGCCGTCTGCGCAGCCAGTACGATCTGGCACAGGATGCCCAGCGGCTGGAATACGTGAAGGAAGCTGTGAATATGCTGGCAGAGCGCTCCAACCCTACCGAGCAGGAAGTGTATGCGGGGCGTCTGGCTGAGGAGACCAACATCTCCAAAACAGCTATCATGACCCAGCTGGAGACCGCCGTGAAGAGGGCGGGCAGCAAGCACCGCTGGGAGAAAAAGCAGCAGGCGCTCAAGTCCGGTGAGATGAATCAGATCAACGTGCCGTACAGTGCGGGCGGCAGTCAGGCGCTGGGCATTGCCAGCGCACAGCAGCGGCTGCCGGCCATGCTGCGGGAGCCGCACTATATCGATCTGGTGCAGGGGCAGCTGACCGCAGAACAGTTCGTGCTGCCGCAGCAGAAGGAGCTGTTTGAAGCCATGCTGCGCTGCCGACAGGAGGGCATTGAGATCAGCCTGACCACGCTGCGCGCTTTTGTAAGCGAAGAAGCGCTGAATGAACTGAGCCATCTTGCGGCACAATACAGCGATGTGAATTGTACGCCGGATGATATCCGGCTGTATCTGGACCGCATTGCCCGGGGGATGCCCATGGCAGGCAAGGCGGCGCATATGTCCAATGAGGAACTGAGCGATTACCTCCAGTCGATGCGCGAAAAGAAGCAGGGAAATGTGCCTGTAGAAGAATGATCCCCCGCTTTCCCCTCCGGCTGGAGCAGGAGAGGAAAGGAGCAGGAACCATGCAGAAATTGTCGCAAACGGAGGAATTGGCCAGAACACTGGCCGCGCGGGCACGCCACCATGCCCTGACACCGGAGCAGATCAGCCGTGCCATGGACGAACAGGATTACGATGTGGCGCAGCTGGACGAGCTGTATACGGCACTGGAGGACCGCGGCGTGCACCTGACCGAAGAGGAAGAGGATCTGCCTGCGTTGGATGAAACGCAGATCGGCAGGCTGGAACATGAGCTTTCGGCAGAGGGGGTGGCGCTGGACGACCCGGTAAAGGCCTATTTGAAGGAGATCGGCCGGGTGCCGCTGCTGACGGCAGAACAGGAAACGGAGCTTGCCCGTGCCGCGCAGGCCGGGGACGAGGATGCCCGGCGGAAGCTCAGCGAAGCGAACCTGCGGCTGGTGGTGTCGGTGGCAAAGCGCTATGCAGGGCGGGGCCTGCCGTTTCTGGATCTCATTCAGGAAGGCAATCTCGGTCTGATGAAGGCGGCGGAAAAGTTTGAACCGGAGCGCGGCTTCAAATTTTCCACCTATGCCACGTGGTGGATCCGTCAGTCCATCACCCGCGCCATTGCGGATCAGGGGAGGACCATCCGCATCCCGGTGCACCTTGTGGAGAGCATCAACCGGGTCAAAAAGACGACGGGTGACCTGCTGCGGAAAAATGGCCGGGAGCCTACCGCGGAAGAGATCGCTGTTCAGCTGGACATGGAGCCGGACCGTGTGCGGGAATTGCTGCAGCTGGCGCAGGACCCCATCAGCTTGGAAACGCCGGTGGGCGAGGAAGAGGATGCCCACCTTGAAGATTTTATTCAGGACGAGGATGCAGGCGTCCCGGTGGATGAAGCCGGGCGGCAGCTGCTGCGGCGGGAACTGTTCAGCGTGCTCAAAAGCCTGACACCGAGGGAAGAGCGGGTGATCGCACTGCGTTTCGGGCTGGAGGATGGCCGGGCGCATACGCTGGAAGAGCTGGGTAAGGAGTTCAATGTGACCCGGGAGCGGGTGCGGCAGATCGAAGCCAAGGCCCTGCGCAAGCTGCGGCATCCCAGCCGTGCAAAGCGCCTGCGGGATTATCTGGATGAGTGAACGATTATAATTGCCGCCGCTTGCGCTCTGGCAATATTAGAGGAAACATTATTTTTATATTTGCAGCTCAGAAAAGCCTGCGAGCTTTTCTGAGCTGCTTTTTCACAAAAAAGGGCCGCAAGGGAAAACGGGCATATCCGACTGTAAAAGTAATACGCCAAAACACAAGGGCAAAGATAGACAAATTGCACAAGGGGATTATGAACAGGAACGTGCAAAATAAAAAAATCAAGCCCTAAAACAGCAAAACACAACACGCTGCCGGGCGTGCGAAAATGAAAGAAAAAATAAATTTGTTTTGGCAAAAATCTGAAAAATGGCTTGACAGCAAGGCTTTTAGGGTGTATACTGCATTAGTATCACATAATGGACTAGTGCGCCAAAAAGGGGAATGCGCAGGCGGTGACTGGACGGGTCAAACCGAAAAGTTTGTGAAAAACGCCGAAAGGTTCCCTTCGACGCGGGTCGAATTATGTGTGTCTGCTCAAATTTGACCCGTGTATACGACATCCCGTAGAGTATAAAAGTAAGGAGTGGTTGATTTTATGATGAAAGTCAAGCCCGTAAAGCTCGGCAAAACCGAGCGCATGAGCTTCTCCCACATCGACGAAGTCATCAGTATGCCGAACCTGATCGAGGTCCAGAAGAACTCTTATCAGTGGTTCCTGGACGAGGGCCTGAAAGAGGTCTTCCACGATATCGGCACCATTGAGGACTACACCGGCAATCTGGCACTGAGCTTTGTGGACTTCCGCCTGGATAAGGAGCCGAAGTACAGCATCAAGGAGTGCAAGGAGCGCGACGTGACCTATGCAGCACCCCTGCGCGTCACCGCCCGTCTGCTGAACAAGGAGACCGGCGAAGTGAAGGATCAGGAGATCTTCATGGGCGATTTCCCGCTGATGACCGATGCCGGCACCTTTGTGATCAACGGTGCAGAGCGTGCGATCGTCAGCCAGCTGGTGCGTTCTCCTGGCGTGTTCTACGGCGATGCCAAGGATAAGGTGGGCAACGACCTGTACAGCGCCACCATGAACCCCAACCGCGGTGCATGGCTGGAGTACGAGACCGATGCTTCCGATGTGTTCTATGTCCGTATCGATAAGAACCGCAAGCTGCCTGTCACCGTGCTGTGCCGTGCACTGGGCCTGTCCACCAACGAGGACATCCTGAACTTCTTTGGCGACGATGAGCGCATCCTCGCTACTCTGGAAAAGGATACCACCAAGAATCAGGAAGAGGGCCTGCTGGAAGTCTACCGCAAGCTGCGCCCCGGCGAGCCTCCCACGGTGGAGTCTGCTACCAGCCAGATCAACATGCTGTTCTTCGACCCGCGCCGTTATGACCTGTCTCGTTTCGGCCGTTATAAGATGAACAAGAAGCTGTCTCTGGCACGCCGCATCACCGGCCAAGTGGCTGCTGAGAATGTGGTCGCTCCGCTGACCGGCGAGATCCTGATCGAGGCTGGTGCCAAGATCACCCGCGAGCTGGCTGAGAAGGCTGACAATGCCGGTGTGAATCTGGTCGTGCTGAAGCTCGACGATCCCATGAAGGAAGAGAGCCGGAAGATCAAGGTCATCACCAATGGCTGTGTGGATGCACAGGGCTTCTTCTCCTTCGACGTGAAGGAGTGCGGCATCAACGAGCGCTGCTCCTTCGATGAGATCAAGAAGATCCTCGACACCACCTCTGATGTGGAAGAGCAGAAGGAGATGCTGCGCCGCAACCACGACCAGCTGATCGGCCGCACCGTTACGGTCGCCGATATTCTGGCTTCCATCAACTACCTGAACGGTCTGGGCCACAATATTGGCACCACCGATGATATCGACCATCTGGGCAACCGCCGCATCCGCAGCGTGGGCGAGCTGCTGCAGAACCAGTTCCGCATCGGCTTCTCCCGCATGGAGCGCGTCATCCGTGAGCGCATGACCCTGCAGAGCCAGGATCAGAGCGTCATCACCCCGCAGGCCCTCATCAACATCCGTCCGGTGGTGGCAGCCATCAAGGAGTTCTTCGGTTCTTCTCCGCTGTCCCAGTTCATGGATCAGAACAACCCGCTGGCTGAGCTGACCCACAAGCGCCGCCTGTCTGCTCTGGGCCCCGGCGGTCTGAGCCGTGACCGCGCAGGTTTCGAGGTCCGCGACGTTCACTACAGCCACTACGGCCGTATGTGCCCCATCGAGACTCCTGAAGGCCCCAACATCGGTCTGATCTCCTATCTGGCATCCTACGCCAAGATCAACGAGTACGGCTTCGTGGAAGCTCCGTACCGCAAGGTCAAGAAGATCTATGACGAGAACGGCAACCTGAAGGAACAGGTCGTCACCGACGAGGTCGAGTATATGACCGCTGACGTCGAGGACGAGTACGTTGTGGCACAGGCCAACGAGCCGCTGGATGAGGGCAAGCACTTCGTGCGTCCCCGCGTGTCTGCCCGCCGCCGCGACGAGATCCTTGAAATTGATGCAGAGAAAGTCGATTACATGGACGTTTCTCCGCGAATGATGGTCTCTGTTGCTACCGCCTGCATCCCCTTCCTGGAGAACGATGACTGTAACCGTGCTCTGATGGGTTCCAACATGCAGCGTCAGGCAGTGCCTCTGATGGTCACCCAGCAGCCCATCGTTGCTACCGGTATGGAGTACAAGGCTGCTACCGACTCCGGCACCGCTGTTCTGGCAAAGAATGACGGTATCGTTGAGAAGATGGATGCCGACCATGTTGTTGTGCGCAACAACAAGGGCGAGCTGGAGGATTATCCTCTGGTCAAGTTCGCACGCTCCAACGCAGGCACCTGCATCAACCAGCGTCCCATCGTGGAGGTCGGCGAGAGCGTCAAGGCCGGTCAGGTGCTGGCCGACGGCCCTGCAATGCGCAACGGCGAAATTTCTCTGGGTAAGAACGCTCTGATCGGCTTCATGACCTGGGAAGGCTACAACTACGAGGATGCCGTTCTGCTGAACGAGAAGATCGTGCGCGAGGACGTGTACACCTCCATTCATATTGAAGAGTACGAGACCGAGAGCCGCGACACCAAGCTGGGACCCGAAGAGATCACCCGTGATATCCCCAACGTTTCTGAGGATGCACTGAAGGATCTGGACGAGCGCGGCATCATCCGCATCGGTGCCGAGGTCAAGAGCGGCGACATTCTGGTCGGTAAGGTCACCCCGAAGGGCGAGACCGAGCTGACCGCTGAAGAGCGCCTGCTGCGCGCCATCTTCGGCGAGAAGGCACGCGAAGTGCGTGATACTTCTCTGCGCGTGCCCCATGGTGCATACGGCATCATCGTGGACGTCAAGGTGTTCACCCCGGAGAACAGCGACGAACTGCAGCCCGGCGTGCGCGAGGTCGTCCGCTGCTATATTGCCCAGAAGCGCAAGATCAGCGTTGGCGATAAGATGGCAGGCCGTCACGGCAACAAGGGTGTCGTTTCCCGCATTCTGCCGCAGGAGGACATGCCCTACCTGCCCGACGGCACCCCGCTGGACATCGTGCTGAACCCTCTGGGCGTGCCTTCCCGTATGAACATCGGTCAGGTGCTGGAAGTCAACCTGGGCTACGCTGCCAAGGCATGCGGCATCAAGGTCATGACTCCCGTCTTCGACTCTGCTCGTGAGAATGACATCGGCGATACCTTTGATACCGCCCGCGAGATGTGGCATGGTGAGAATGCTCCTGCATATCCCACGAAGCTCCCCAAGATCATGGGCGAGAAGGGACACATCATCGACTTCTCCAAGATCGAGCTGGACCGCGATGGCAAGACCACCGTTTACGATGGCCGCACCGGCGAAAAGTTCGATAACCGCGTTACCGTCGGTTATATGTACTACCTGAAGCTGCATCACCTGGTCGATGATAAGATCCATGCACGTTCCACCGGCCCCTACTCTCTGGTCACTCAGCAGCCTCTGGGCGGCAAGGCCCAGTTCGGCGGCCAGCGCTTTGGCGAAATGGAAGTCTGGGCACTGGAAGCTTACGGCGCTGCTTACACTCTGCAGGAGATCCTGACCGTCAAGTCCGACGACGTGGAGGGCCGTGTGAAGACCTACGAGGCCATCGTTAAGGGTGAGCCGATCCCGCAGCCCGGCATTCCCGAGTCCTTCCGTGTTATGCTGAAGGAACTGCAGTCTCTGGGTCTGGACGTTGTTGTTCAGGACAAGGACGGCAACGAGATCGACATGCGTCAGAACTTCGACGACGAAGAGACCGGCTTTGATATGCGCGATGTTGCCGGCACTGAGAACGTCGTGCAGGAGAGCGAACTGCTCAACGATTATAATATTAAGGATGCCGATGCCGGTTTCGATGATCCTTCTGTGCTGGAGGACAATAACTCCGGTGCCGAAGCTCCCGCTTCTTCTGACGAAGTAGATTTCTGATCAGACAAAGAACACAAGCCTCAAGCCCCCTGTTCCGCGTGCTGCGGCAGGGGAAAGGGGCCTGCGGGCTGAACAAGAAAGCCGCCTGTATCATCGAGACAACTAGAGATTAAGAAAGGGTTCGTTTCATGGAAAACAACGTTTTCGATTCCATCAAGATCGGCCTTGCCTCCCCGGAGCAGATCCGCAACTGGAGCTACGGCGAGGTCAAAAAGCCTGAGACCATCAACTACCGTACCCTGAAGCCGGAGCGCGACGGCTTGTACTGTGAGCGCATTTTTGGACCTACCAAGGACTGGGAGTGCCACTGCGGTAAGTATAAGCGCATCCGCTACAAGGGCAAGATCTGCGACCGCTGCGGCGTTGAAGTGACCAAGGCTAAGGTCCGCCGTGAGCGCATGGGCCACATTGAGCTGGCCGCTCCCGTCAGCCACATCTGGTACTTCAAGGGCATCCCCAGCCGCATCGGCCTGATGCTGGACATCAGCCCCCGCCTGCTGGAGAAGGTGCTGTACTTTGCAAGCTATATCGTCACTGATCCGGGCGCTACCCGTCTGGAAAAGAAGCAGCTGCTCACCGAGAGCGAGTATCGTGAGATGCGCGACCACTACGGTGATGAGTTCGAGGCTGCTATGGGCGCTGAGGCCATTCAGGATCTGCTGAAGGAGATCGATCTGGATCAGCTGAGTGAAGAGCTGACTGCCGAGGTGGAAAAGTCCTCCGGCCAGAAGCGCGTGCGCATCCTCAAGCGTCTGGAAGTAGTTGAGGCATTCCGCATTTCCGGCAACCGTCCTGAATGGATGGTCATGGATGTGCTGCCTGTTCTGCCGCCTGACCTGCGCCCCATGGTCCAGCTGGACGGCGGCCGTTTTGCCACCTCCGACCTGAACGACCTGTACCGCCGCGTGATCAACCGCAACAACCGTCTGCGCCGTCTGCTGGAGCTGGGCGCTCCCGACATCATCGTGCGCAACGAGAAGCGTATGCTGCAGGAAGCAGTGGACAGCCTGATCGACAACGGCCGCCGCGGCCGTCCGGTTACCGGCCCCAACAACCGCGCACTGAAGAGCCTTTCCGATATGCTGAAGGGCAAGCAGGGCCGCTTCCGTCAGAACCTGCTGGGCAAGCGTGTTGACTACTCCGGTCGTTCTGTTATCGTCGTCGGCCCTGAGCTGAAGATGGATCAGTGCGGTCTGCCCAAGGAAATGGCTCTGGAGCTGTTCAAGCCCTTTGTCATGAAGGATCTGGTGGAGAAGGGTATTGCCAACAACATCAAGTCCGCCCGCAAGATGGTGGAGCGCGCTAAGCCCGAAGTGTGGGACAGCCTGGAGACCGTGATCAAGGGCCACCCCGTTCTGCTGAACCGTGCACCTACCCTGCACCGTCTGGGCATTCAGGCTTTCAACCCGGTGCTGGTGGAGGGCCGTGCAATCAAGCTGCACCCGCTGGCATGTACCGCATTCAACGCCGACTTCGACGGTGACCAGATGGCAGTGCATCTGCCTCTGGGCGAGGATGCCTGCCGTGAGGCCAAGATGCTGATGCTGGCTTCCGGCAACCTGCTGAAGCCCTCTGACGGCGCACCTGTTACCGTGCCTACGCAGGATATGATCCTGGGCAGCTACTACCTGACCACCGTTCGTGAAAATGACGAAGGCGCTGGCAAGGTGTTCCGCGATGAGAACGAAGCCCTGATGGCTTATGCAGAGCACATCGTTACCCTGCACGCACCCATCAAGGTGCGCCGCACCATGACCATTGACGGCGTGGAGCGCACCGGTCTGGTGGAAGCCACCGTCGGCCGCATCATCTTCAATAACCCTGTTCCTCAGAATCTGGGTTATATCGACCGTACTGATCCCGAGCACTGGCTGGAGTACGAGGTCAGCTTCCGCGTGACCAAGAAGACTCTGCCCGACATCATTTCCCGCTGCATGACCCGCAACGGCACCCGCAAGTGTGCAAAGATGCTGGATGCCATCAAGGCGCAGGGCTACAAGTACTCCACTCTGTCTGCGATCTCCGTCGCTGTGTGCGACGCTGTGATCCCGCCGCAGAAGCAGGAACTGATCGCTGAGGCTGACCAGCAGATCGCAAAGGTCGGCAGGCTGTTCAACCGCGGCCTGATCTCCGACAACGAGCGTTACAACCAGACCATCGCCATCTGGCAGGCTACCACCGATAAGGTCTCCAAGGCTCTGGCAGACAACCTGCCCAAGGATAATGAGATCTATATGATGGCAGACTCCGGTGCTCGTGGTTCTATGAACCAGATCAAGCAGCTGGCCGGCATGCGCGGCCTGCTGGCAAACACCGCCGGCCACACCATCGAGATGCCCATTCGTGCCAACTACCGTGAAGGTCTGAATATTCTGGAATATTTCGTTTCTGCCCGTGGCGCTCGTAAGGGTCTGGCCGATACCGCTCTGCGTACCGCTGACTCCGGTTACCTGACCCGCCGCATGGTCGATGTCTCTCAGGATGTCATTGTGCGCGAGATCGACTGCGGTACCACCGACGGCCTGTGGGTGTCTGAGATCCACGAGGGCAAGGAGAAGATCGAGAGCTTCCGTGAGCGTTTGATCGGCCGCTTTGCTGTGGGCGATGTGGTCAACCCCGTCACCGGCAAGGTGATCGTGCCGGAAGGCAAGATGATCGACCTGTACGATGCAAACGAGATCGAGGCTGCTGGCATTACCAAGCTGAAGATCCGCAGCCTGCTGACCTGCCGTGCAAAGACCGGTGTCTGCGCACGCTGCTACGGTTCCGATATGGCAAACGGCGAGCCGGTCCGTCTGGGCGAGTCTGTCGGCGTTATCGCCGCAGAGTCCATCGGCGAGCCTGGTACTCAGCTGACCATGCGTACCTTCCATACCGGCGGTATCGCATCTGCTGAAGATATCACGCAGGGTCTTCCCCGTGTTGAAGAGCTGTTCGAGAGCCGCCGTCCCAAGAGCATGGCCATCATGAGCGAGATCTCTGGTGTCGTTTCTCAGGACGATACCAAGAAGAATGTCGTTATCAAGGTGACCGGCAAGGACGAGAACGGTGCCGAGGTCGTAAAGAGCTACTCCATCCCGTTCACCCAGCATTCCCGCGTGATGCCGGGTGACCGTGTGGAGAAGGGCGACATCATCACCCGTGAAGGTGTTCTGTATCCGCAGGATATTCTGGCAATCAAGGGTCTGGAGGATGTCCAGAACTACCTGATCAACGAAGTTCAGAAGGTCTACCGTCTGCAGGGCGTTGAGATCAACGATAAGCATATCGAAGTCATCGTCCGTCAGATGTGCCGCAAGGTGCGCGTGACTGATTCCGGTTCTTCCAACCTGATCGGCGGTGCACTGGCAAGCCGTCTGGAAGTGGAGAGCATCAACGCCGATCTGCAGCAGCGCATCGACGCTGGTGAAGAGGGCCTGAAGCTGGTCGAGTACCAGCAGGTGCTGCTGGGCATCACCAAGGCTGCTCTGGCAAACGACTCCTTCCTGTCCGCTGCATCCTTCCAGGAGACCACCCGCGTGCTGACCGAAGCTGCCATCAAGGGCAAGGTTGACCCGCTGGCCGGCCTGAAGGAGAACGTCATCATTGGTAAGCTGATCCCCGCAGGTACCGGTCTGCCGGAAGTCCGTGAGGATCTGAAGAACCGTGAGGCTGAGCGCGATGCTGAGGTCGCTGCTGAACTGGCAGCTGCTGCACAGTAAGCAAAGCTCCTTCTTCTGAAATAAAACAATGGACCGCTCTGTGGGCATCCGCCTGCAGGGCGGTTTTTATATGCCCGGAAAAGCGGAAACAGGGGAGAAAACCGTGCGTTTTGCGTCGAAAAAATACTGAAAGAAAAAATCTGGAATAAATGCAAAAAACTTTGCAAAAACTGTTGACATCCGCCTGTAAAGCGAGTATTATATAACTGTTGCGCATCCCTCATGGGGATAGTGCGGCAAAAAAGTCGGAAAAAGTCCGATGTGCATTATTAAGAAAGGAGAAACAAAATGCCTACTTTTAACCAGCTTGTACGCAAGGGCCGTCAGGTTCTGGCTACCAAGAGCACCGCTCCCGCACTGCTGAAGAGCTACAATTCTCAGAAGAAACAGTATTCTGATCTGAACAGCCCCCAGAAGCGTGGTGTCTGCACTGCTGTTCGTACCATGACCCCCAAGAAGCCCAACTCTGCTCTGCGTAAGGTTGCTCGTGTCCGCCTCACGAATGGTATCGAGGTCACCTCTTACATTCCCGGTATCGGCCATAACCTGCAGGAGCACTCCGTCGTGCTGATCCGTGGCGGTCGTGTTAAGGACCTGCCCGGTGTGCGTTACCACATCATCCGTGGTACCCTGGATACTCAGGGTGTGGCAGGCCGTAATCAGGCCCGCTCCAAGTACGGCGCAAAGCGTCCTAAGGCCGGTGCTGCAAAGAAGTAATTGAGGACAACCGCCATAAACGGCTTTCCATTATATAAATAACAAGTCCGCTTGCAAAGCGGAGGGCAACAGTTTATGTAAAGGTCAGCTCTTTGTGACACAACGGGAGTTTTATTACTTTCGAGTACCGATGATATCATTCTGTGAAGGAGGGAAGAAAGATGCCTAGAAGAGGTAACATTGCTAAGCGCGATGTCTTAGCTGATCCTATTTACAATTCCAAGATGGTCACTCGTCTGGTCAACAGCGTTATGCTGGATGGCAAGAAGGGCGTCGCTCAGAAGATCGTTTACGAAGCTTTCTCCATGATTCAGGAGAAGACCGGCAACGATCCTCTGGAGACTTTCGAGAAGGCGATGGAGAACATCATGCCCAGCCTCGAGTGCAAGACCCGCCGCGTTGGCGGTGCTAACTACCAGGTTCCTCTGGAAGTCAGCCCGGCTCGCCGCGAGACCCTGGGTCTGCGCTGGTTGACTGCCTACAGCCGCAGCCGTGGTGAGAAGACCATGGCTCAGCGTCTGGCTGCTGAAATCATGGATGCTGCCAACAACACTGGTAACGCCGTGAAGAAGCGTGAGGATACTCACAAGATGGCAGAGGCTAACAAGGCTTTCGCTCATTTCCGTTATTGATCTGTTCTGTAGGAGGTTAATTTCATGGCTACACCCAGAGAAGTTTCTCTTCAGATGACGAGAAATATCGGCATTATGGCCCACATTGATGCTGGTAAGACTACTACTACCGAGCGTATTCTGTACTACACCGGTATCAACCACAAGATCGGCGAAGTTCATGATGGCGGCGCTACCATGGACTGGATGGTTCAGGAGCAGGAGCGTGGTATCACCATCACTTCCGCTGCTACCACCTGCTACTGGAGCCACTCTGAGACCCAGAAGGATCCGGTTGCATTCAAGAAGAACCGTCACCGCATCAACATCATCGACACCCCGGGCCACGTGGACTTCACTGTTGAGGTCCAGCGTTCCCTGCGCGTGCTGGACGGTTCTGTGACCGTTCTGGCTGCAAAGGGCGGTGTTGAGCCGCAGTCTGAGACCGTCTGGCGTCAGGCTGACGAGTACAAGGTTCCCCGTATGGTGTACGTCAACAAGATGGACACCATGGGTGCTGACTTCTTCCGCTGCATCAAGATGCTGCACGATCGTCTGCACGCAAACGGCGTGGCGATCCAGCTGCCTATCGGTCAGGAGGATACCTTCCGCGGTATCGTTGACCTGGTCGATATGAACGCTGAGGTCTACTACGACGATATGGGCAACGACATGCGCACTGAGCCCATCCCCGAGGATATGCGTGAGCAGGCCGAGGAGTACCACAACATTCTGATCGAGGCTGTTGCTGAGAACGACGAAGAGTTGATGGAGAAGTACCTCGAGGGCGAGGAGATCACCCGTGCCGAGCTGAAGGCTGCGATCCGCAAGGAGACCATCGCTAACACGCTGGTTCCCGTTGTCTGCGGTTCTTCCTACAAGAACCGTGGTGTCCAGAAGCTGCTGGACGCTATCGTTGACTATATGCCCGCTCCTACCGATGTCCCTGACATCAAGGGCGTGAATCCCGAGACTGAGGAAGAGGAGACCCGTCCGTCTTCTGACGACGCTCCCTTCGCAGCTCTGGCCTTCAAGATCGCTACCGACCCGTTCGTTGGTAAGCTGGCATACTTCCGTGTTTACTCCGGTAAGGTTGAGGCAGGTACCACTGTCTACAACTCCGTGAAGGACAGCAAGGAGCGTATGGGCCGCATCCTGCAGATGCATTCTAACCACCGCAAGGATATCGACTGCTGCTACGCAGGTGATATCGCTGCTGTTGTCGGTCTGAAGAACACCACTACCGGTGACACTCTGTGTGATGAGAATCATCCCATCATTCTGGAGTCCATGAAGTTCCCCGAGCCTGTTATCCGCGTTGCCATCGAGCCTAAGACCAAGGCCGGCAACGAGAAGATGGGCATCGCGCTGGCAAAGCTGGCCGAAGAGGATCCGACCTTCAAGACCTACACTGACGAAGAGACCGGTCAGACCATCATCGCCGGTATGGGCGAGCTGCACCTGGAGATCATCGTTGACCGTCTGCTGCGTGAGTTCAAGGTTGAAGCAAACGTGGGTGCACCTCAGGTTGCTTACCGTGAGACCATCCGCAAAGAGGCCAACCAGGAGACCAAGTACGCACGTCAGTCCGGTGGTAAGGGCCAGTACGGTCATGTTAAGATCAAGATCGAGCCCAACGAGCCCGGCAAGGGTTACGAGTTCGTCAACGCCATCGTTGGCGGTGCCATCCCGAAGGAATACATCCCGGCTATCGACAACGGTATCCAGGGTGCTATGAAGTCCGGTGTTCTGGCTGGCTATCCTGTCGTTGATGTCAAGGTTACCCTGTGGGATGGTTCTTATCATGAGGTCGACTCCTCTGAAATGGCCTTCTCCATTGCTGGTTCTATGGCGTTCAAGGATGCTATGCGCAAGGCTGATCCTATCATCACTGAGCCTATCATGAAGGTTGCAGTTATCGTTCCCGATGAGTATCTGGGCGATGTTATCGGCGACCTGAATGCACGCCGTGGTCAGATCCAGGGCATGGAAGCTATGGCTGGTACTCAGCGCGTCAATGCATTTGTGCCTCTGGCTCAGATGTTCGGCTACGCTACCGACCTGCGTTCTAAGACTCAGGGCCGTGGCCAGTATGTCATGGAGCCGTCTCACTACGAGCCGGTGCCCAAGAACATTGCTGACCAGATCATTGCTGGCCGCACCAAGGGCTGATTCCTGAAAAATGGATAAAGATTTTGCCGGGGTAGTGTAACCTCGGCAAAATTTCCTGTAAAAGCACTTGATTTTACAGGGCAAATTTAGTAGAATAGCCTTGCAATGCAATGTCTGCATCTTGCAGGGTTGTTGTAACCAAATATCAAAACCTAAATTAAGGGAGGATATTCCAATGGCTGAAAAGGCAAAGTTCGACCGTTCTAAGCCGCATGTGAACATCGGCACCATCGGTCACGTTGACCACGGCAAGACCACTCTGACCGCCGCTATCACCAAGTTCCTGGCTCTGAAGGGCGACGCAGACTTCATGGATTATGCCAACATCGATAAGGCTCCTGAGGAGCGTGCTCGTGGTATCACGATCAACTCCGCTCACGTTGAGTATCAGACCGACGCTCGTCACTACGCTCACGTTGACTGCCCGGGCCATGCTGACTACGTTAAGAACATGATCACTGGTGCTGCTCAGATGGACGGCGCTATTCTGGTCGTTGCTGCTACCGATGGTCCCATGCCCCAGACCCGTGAGCACATCCTGCTGGCTCGTCAGGTCGGCGTGCCCTATATCGTCGTGTTCATGAACAAGTGCGATATGGTCGACGACGAAGAGCTGCTGGATCTGGTCGAGATGGAGATCCGTGAGCTGCTGAGCGAGTACGACTTCCCGGGCGACGATACCCCGATCATTCGTGGTTCCGCTCTGAAGGCTCTGGAGTCTACCTCCACCGATCCCAATGCTCCCGAGTATGCTTGCATCAAGGAGCTGATGGACGCTGTTGACACCTATATCCCCAACCCCGATCGTGAGGAAGACAAGCCCTTCCTGATGCCCATCGAGGATGTCATGACCATTTCTGGCCGTGGTACCGTTGCAACCGGTCGTGTTGAGCGTGGTATTGCTAAGGTTGGCGATGCTATGGAGATCGTTGGCATTAAGCCCGATCGTCTGAGCACCACCATCACTGGTCTGGAGATGTTCCGTAAGTCTCTGGACTTCGCTGAGGCTGGCGATAACATCGGCGCTCTGCTGCGTGGTGTTGATCGTACCCAGATCGAGCGTGGTCAGGTTCTGGCTAAGCCCGGTTCCGTGCACCCCCACAAGACCTTCGAGTCTCAGGTGTACGTTCTGACCAAGGACGAAGGCGGCCGTCACACCCCGTTCTTCTCCAACTATCGTCCTCAGTTCTACTTCCGCACCACCGACGTGACCGGTATCATCACTCTGCCCGAAGGCACTGAGATGTGCATGCCCGGCGATAACGTCATGATGCACGTTGAGCTGCTGACCCCTGTTGCTATGGAAGAGGGCCTGCGTTTCGCTATCCGTGAGGGTGGCCGTACCGTTGGTTCTGGCGTTGTTGGCAAGATCATTGAGTGATTTTGACCCTTCGCGCCTTTCCTAAGGCTAAAGGTTAAACTTACGAGAGACCTTCCCATTCCGGAGAGTGGGAAGGTCTCTTTTTGTTTTAGATCCTCTGTCTGTAAGGGCAGGGGTGTATGCCGGATTTTTCAGAGACACGCTTCCACCACGAAATTTATCTGAGTGATCCTCGCCGCGCTGCACCGGGAACACTGAAAACAGTTCTGCGGCATCCCATACGTGAAAAATAAAAACAGGAAAATTCACAAATGATGTCGCTTTTATTTGGCAGATGTGCTATACTGATTTTATCTGTAGAAACACATTGAATGGATAAGGGAGGAGAGAACTTCATGCAGCATGAAACTGTCATCGTGCTGGACTTTGGCGGCCAGTACAATCAGCTGATCGCGCGCCGCGTCCGCGAGAACAATGTCTACTGTGAAATCTATTCCTATAAAACCGATCTGTCGGTTATCAAGGCAAAGAACCCCAAGGGCATCATCTTTACCGGTGGCCCCAACAGCGTTTATCTGGAGGATTCCCCCACGATCGACCCTGAGATCTTCAACTGGGGTGTGCCTGTGCTGGGCATCTGTTACGGCAGCCAGCTGATGATGCATCTGCTGGGCGGCCATGTCTGCCGCGCACCGGAGCGCGAGTACGGCAAGACTGAGGTGTTCGTGGACACGAACAGCAAGATGTTCACCGATGTGCAGCCCTCCACCATTTGCTGGATGAGCCACAACGACTATATTGAGCAGGCAGCGCCCGGCTTTAAGATCACTGCTCACACGGTCAACTGCCCGGTAGCTGCGGCAGAGAACGCCGAGAAGGGCCTGTACGCGGTCCAGTTCCATCCGGAAGTGCTGCACACTGCGGAAGGCAAGAAGATGCTGCGCAACTTCGTGTACAACGTCTGCGGCTGCACCGGCGACTGGAAGATGGACTCCTTTGTGGAGAACAACGTCAAGGCCCTGCGTGAGCGCATCGGCGATGGCAAGGTGTTGTGCGCCTTGTCCGGCGGCGTGGATTCCTCCGTTCTGGCAGCTATGCTGGCTAAGGCCATCGGCAAGCAGCTGACCTGCGTGTTCGTGGATCACGGTCTGCTGCGTAAGAACGAGAAGGAAGAGGTCTGCTCTGTATTCGGCCCGGGCAATGCCAACGGCTTTGATATCAACTTTATCTGTGTGGATGCCCGCGAACGCTACTTTGCAAAGCTGGCTGGTGTCACCGAGCCGGAGCGCAAGCGCAAGATCATCGGCGAAGAGTTCATCCGTGTGTTTGAAGAGCAGGCCAAGAAGATCGGCAAGGTGGATTTCCTGGCACAGGGTACCATTTACCCGGATGTCGTTGAGAGCGGTCTGGGCGGTGAGTCCACTGTTATCAAGAGCCACCACAACGTTGGCGGTCTGCCCGACACCGTGGACTTCAAGGAGTTGGTGGAGCCGCTGCGCAACCTGTTCAAAGACGAGGTGCGTCAGGCCGGCCGTGAGCTGGGCCTGCCCGAATATCTGGTCAGCCGTCAGCCGTTCCCCGGCCCGGGCCTTGGTATCCGCATCATCGGCGAGGTGACCCCTGAGAAGGTGGCAATCGTGCAGGATGCCGACGCGATCTGGCGTGAGGAGATCGCAAAGGCGGGTCTGGATAAGGAGATCAGCCAGTACTATGCAGCCTTGACCAACATGCACAGTGTGGGCGTCATGGGCGACGAGCGCACCTATGATTACGCTGTGGCGCTGCGTGCTGTGACCACCACCGACTTCATGACTGCAGAGAGCTATAATATGCCCTGGGATGTTCTGGGCACTGTCACCAGCCGCATCGTCAATGAGGTCAAGCATGTGAACCGCGTGTTCTATGATTGCACCGGTAAGCCGCCGGCAACCATTGAGCTCGAGTAATGAAAAAATCCTTCCGACTTTTTAGACCCTTCAACAATATAACGAAATAACGCAAATAAAAGCTCTGCTTTTCGGAAAATACCCCTCCGAAAAGCGGGGCTTTTTTGTTTGGGGCAACACTTTGGTAACAGCTTTACGGCTTTTCTTCTTTTTTGATGCCGTCTCCGATGGATTCCCCCGGGGATTCCAACTGTGCCGGGACGCTTGCTGATCATTACGTGTAGCCAATGCAGTAAATCTGTGTTTGGTTTGTAAACTTTCAGCTGATTCATATTTTCCATTCGTGAACATGGCTCAAAGGGATAACCACAAAAATATAAACCTTTTATGAAATCCTCTTGACAAAGTGGGAACGGGCAGTATAATAAAAATGAACATTGTTCATATTGAGGGTGACCACATGAATACAATCGTAACCTCCAAGGAAGATATCTTAAAAAACAGCCGTGAGCTTATCCGGGAAAAGGGCTGGGCGGCGGTCAGTATCCGTTCTGTCGCCTCGGCATGCGGGGTCTCGGTCGGCTCGATCTACAACTATTATGACTCCAAGGCTGAGCTTATCAGCGCCACGGTCGAGAGCGTCTGGTGCGAAATTTTCCACCGCCCGCAGGACGAGGCCGTATTTCAGGACGTGCAGACCTGTGTCAAATGGATGTACGAGCGCATGGCCTACGGCTGTGAGCAGTATCCTGGATTCTTCACACTGCACTCTCTCGGCTTTATGCAGGAGGACAAGGCCGATGGCAAACGGCACATGCAGCAAATCTGGCACCATATCTTAAATGGTCTGTGTACGGTGCTGCAACAGGATACCAAAATCCGTCCGGACGCTTTTAACGCGCAATTCACCGTTGAAAAATTTGCCGATGTTCTATTTTCGCTGATGCTGTCTGCCTTGCTGCGGCAGGACTACGACCCCGCTGCTGTGCTGGAAATCGTGCGCAGAACCTTATATTGACTGCATTTTTTTCCCACACTGCTGTGGGAATTTTATAATGTCCAAAATGAACAGTGTTCACTCAAGGGAGACACTCATAGGAAAGTTCATCGCAATATCCTGTTGCTGCTCGCCTGTCTTGTGTGGAGGAATGCAAGCTTCAACATCCTGCGCTTTGAATGCAACTTTGCCGAGCAAGCCCTTGATGACCGTAAAAACGAAGTCGGCCCTGCAAAAAATGCAGTGTTACAATCAATTTAATCTATCAACAAGGAGCAATCAACTATGCAAGCAATCGTAGAAACTGTTTTTGATGCTGTGTATCTGGTATCCGTCATCACCATCGGTATCCTGATGATTTGTGGCTGCAAGGGCAACCACCAGTTCAAGCTGTTCGGTCTGATGGCTGTCGTTCTGGGTGCCGGCGACTCGTTCCATCTGATTCCCCGTGCTCTGGCTCTATGCACCACGGGCTTTGAAAACTTTACCGTTCCTCTGGGTCTGGGTAAGTGGATCACCTCTGTGACAATGACTGTCTTTTATGTGCTACTGTACTATGTCTGGCGTGAGCGCTACCGGGTCAAGGGCAACAATGGCCTGACTGCCGCCGTCTACGGTCTGGCTGCCGTGCGTATTATCCTGTGCATGATGCCGCAGAACCAGTGGCTGAGCGCCGAATCCCCGCTGTCCTGGGGCATTTACCGTAACATTCCTTTTGCACTGATGGGCCTGCTGATCATCGTGTTGTTCTACCGCAGTGCCAAGGAGCATGACGACTCGGCTTTTCGCTGGATGTGGATGACCATCGTGCTGAGCTTCGGGTTCTACATTCCCGTTGTTCTTTGGGCCAATACCGTCCCCATGATCGGTATGCTGATGATCCCCAAGACCTGTGCCTATGTGTGGACCGTTCTCATCGGCTATTCTGCTATGAAGAAGGAATGTAAGTGATTTGTTCACAGTACCGATTTATGAAATAAATTGCTTCGTAAAGATCCAAGCTTACCGAATCGGAATGATCTTACTTGATAAAGCTGGATCAGGTAAACTTGTAAGCCCCCTGCCGGTGATGAACTGGCAGGGGGCTTTTTATGTGTGTACGGGTAGTTTAACAGAATACTTGATCTTTGCCGCGATTACGACGCATCCAGCAATTCGTCCGGGTCCTCGATGGCTTCTTCGATGGTCTCTTCCTCAGGAGTGGGTTCATCGACATCGGACGGAGCGAACAGGTCACGGATGAAGTCGCGCAGGAGGACGAGGCTGTTGTCAAGGTCGGCATCCTCGCTCAGCAGCTGCTGGATCATATCCGGCTTATCGGTGATCAGGTCGTCCACGCCGATGCTCAGCAGTTCGCTGGCATCCTCTTCGCGGTTGACGGTCCATGCGGAGATCGTCTTGCTGCGCTTATGGATCTGCTGCACCATACCGGAGGTGATAAAGGTGGACTGTACGCTGAAGAAATCTGCGGCAGGCAGATCGTAATAACTGCCCACGCCCAGTGCAAGGATATAGCCGGTCCGGATCTCCGGTGCCAGCTCCTTGACCTTGCAGAGGGTTTCATAACTCTGCGAGGTGATGGTGCAGTCCTGCGCAAAGCCTTTTTCGCGGATGATGCGGATGGTTTCCGCTTCCAGCTCCGGGGTGGCGGCATTGGGCTTGATCTCAATGTTCAGCTGGATCTTACCTTTGCACAGGTCCAGCACTTCTTCCAGTGTGGGAACTTTGGCACCAGTGTACTTCTGGCCGAACCAGCGCCCGGCATCCAGCTTGCGAACCTCGTTACAGGTCAGGTCGTAGATGTTCTCGTTGCGGCCGGTGCAGCGGCGCAGGCTGGTATCGTGGGTCACCATGACCACGCCGTCCCTGGTCATCTGCACATCCAGCTCGGCCCACTCGCAGCTCTGATCGATGGCCAGCTGGAAAGCGGGCAGGGTGTTTTCCGGTGCGGCAGCGGAGTAGCCGCGGTGCGCGGTGACGACCGGCGCAACGCCGCCCAGCATGGAGAGCAGCTCGTCGTCTCTGGGCAGGGCAAGGTAACAGAATGCCAGCGCAAAGGTGAGCAGAGTAGCACCCGCAACCGATGCACCCAGAAGCAGCCTGCCGGTGGAACGGTGATGCTTTCCGCTCTGGACCGGCTCCGGCTCAAAGGGGAGAAATTCCCGCAGGCGGCAGTGCAGCATGGTGAGGATCGTGCACTGCGCCATGGTGATGGCGCAGTCGATCAGGAACTGGAAGAAAGGCATCTCAATGGCCAGCGCCGCGCGGGACAGTGCAAACATGGCCTGTGTGCTCTGCAGCCCGACCGCGATGATGATGCCGTACAGCGGCACGGCAACCGCTGCCGTCAGCAGCAGGGAACGCAGGACGACCGAGAGGTTCCAGCGCAGCAGCAAAAGAAAAGCACGGAAGACGCGCCTGCGGATGCAGCAAAAGCTTTCCTTTACCGACTGCCACAGGCTTTTGCGCTCCAGCACGAACAGCGGCAGCACCAGCACCCAGCTGACACAGAGGAACAGCAAGGCGGCACCGGCAGCCAGATAGAGCAGGTAATACCGGCTGTTTGCCCGGATGACACCCATGATGTATTCCGGCACGGCAAGCTGCGTGATATAGTTATAGGCGAGGAAGAAGTTGGTGAACGGGATTAGCACGGCACTGTAGACCAGAACGAGCCAGTTCTGCGGCAGGAATGCGTGGCGGATATCTGCAAGAGAAGTGCGCAGCAGGGCAGGCAGGCGAATCGTTTCGCCCTTGCGGGCAAGATCCAGCCCATGCAGCAGGACGGAAAACTCATACAGCGCCCAGAACGCGGTCAGGATGGCAATGAGCGTGATGCACAGGATGATCGCGGGGGAGGAAAAGATATCGGAAGCGTTGTTGTTGCTCAGGTAGTGCATGGGTGCGAACCGCAGCGTGAGCGACCAGAGCTGCTGCATCAGGGGGACGAACAGCAGGTTCGTTGCAGCCTTATACAGGACGATGACCGCGAGCAGGGGGATCTCGGCGCGGCGGATGATAGCCCGGGCGGAGTGCTTCATGGAGTTGTAGGTTTCGTTGGAGGCGCGGAGTGAAGTGAACAGATCTTTCAATTTGACATGGCCTTCCTTTTATATTCTGCAAAATGACCCGCCCCGAAGCTTCCCGGCGGGCTGTTCTGCGAAAAAAATTTACATATTAAATATAGTGTAACATAACTTCTTATAAAATAAAATGCAGCAGGGGCAGACAGAATCCACAAAATTGAAAGAGAATTTTTGGCAGCTGAGTGTGCGGCGCAAAATGCCCGCAAAAGGCGAGAAAGCGGAGGAACGATGACTCGTTAAAAAATTGTAGAACTTTGCGCGACAGATGTTGATTCGCATGGACTTTTATAGAATCTCTTGCATTTTTATGGAAAATTCAGTATAATAAAACTAATTTTGAAAGCTCACACAGACAACCAGGAGGTCTTACCATGGCTTCAAAGATCAATAAGGGAGAAATCCTCGCCAAGTTTTTTGATGACGGGGAATACACTGCACTGTTTGCTGACGGTGCAGTGAGCGCTGCCTGCGGCTATGCGGCAGGTCAGCAGGCTTACGCTGTTTACCAGAACGGCGAAGCTGTTACCGTAAAGGATGTTGAAAAGAACATCAAGGTTCTGGAGATGGCAGCTCAGACTGGCTGCCCGGTCGTCACCTTCTATAACTCCGTCGGCGCAAAGCTGGCTGAGGGTCTGGACGTGCTGACCGCCAGCGCAAAGCTGAATGCGCAGATCGCAAAGGTTTCCGGCGTGATCCCGCAGGTGGCTGTTGTTCTGGGTGTCTGCGGCGGCACCAGCGCACTGAGCGCTGCCAATGCAGATGTCTGCATCATGGCTGAGGGCGCAGAGCTGTTCTTCACCGCTCCGTTCACCTCTGCTGCCAAGGGCGACAAGGTGGCCGATGCCGGCACCGCAGCCGCCGCTGCAAAGGCTGGCGGCGATGACTTCGACCAGAAGATCATCGACTGGATGGTCGGCGAGTTCAAACAGGAGAACGGCATCGACCTCTCGCAGGACAAGATGGCTGCTCAGCGCCTCAAGGAAGCTGCCGAGAAGGCTGCTCACATCGTGGGCCTGCTGCCGGCCAACAACCTGACCGGCCCTGCGATCTTTGAGTTCGAGCAGCCCACTGCTGCTCTGGCTGCCGGTGCAGAGCCTGCAAAGGCTGCTGCTGCCGTGGTCGATAAGGACAGCGCTGTGGAGCTGTATGCAGGCTTTGGCAAGTCTGTTTACACCGCATTTGCCACCGTGGGCGGCAACGCCGTGGGCGTTGTGGCCACCGGCAAGACCCTGTGCCACAACTGCGTGGCCAAGGCTTCCCGCTTTGTGCGTCTGTGCGATGCCTTCAGCGTGCCGGTGATCACCATTGTGGATACCGAGGGCTTTGTGCCCAGCGCGACCGATGACATTGCAGGCGGCATCCGTGAGGCTGCCCGTCTGGCTGCTACCTATGCCGACGCTACCACCGCAAAGGTGGCTGTGCTGGCTGGCAAGGCCGTCGGCCCTGTTTACACCGCTCTGGCTGCTGCCGATCTGCGCATTGCCGTGGCTGGCTGCACCGTCAGCGCACTGGAACCCAGCGCAGCGGTCAGCGTCCTGTACAAGGAAGAGATCGATGCTTCCGACAACATCATTGCAGCTACCAACGCAAAGGCTGCTGCTTACACCGCCGAGGTGTGCAGCGCAGCAAATGCAGTTGCCTGCGGCGCTGCTGACCTGACCTGCGATGCAGCCAATGTGCGTGCAAGCGTTGTTGCCGCACTGGAACTGCTGAGCACCAAGCGTGCTGCCCGCCTGCCCAAGAAGCACGGCAACATGGCTCTGTAATCGTCTGTATAAATCTTTTTGATACGATTTTGATTTGGAGGATCCTTCCATGAAGTACTACAATATTACCGTCAATGGCGTTGCTTACAGCGTCTCCGTGGAGGAGACTGCCGCTGGTGCTGCTCCGGTTGCTGCTGCAGCTCCTGCCGCACCCGCTGCTCCTAAGGCTGCTCCGGCTCCCGCTGCTGCTCCCAAGGCTGCTGCAGGCGCTGCTGGTGCCGTTGCCGTCAAGGCTCCCATGCCCGGCAACATTCTGGATGTCAAGGTCAAGGCCGGTGCATCCGTGAAGGCTGGCGACGTGCTGGTGATCCTGGAGGCCATGAAGATGGAGAACGAGATCGTTGCTCCGCAGGATGGCACTGTGGCTTCCATCAACGTCAACAAGGGCGACACCGTCAACTCCGGTGACGTTCTGGTTTCCATGAACTAAGGGAGAGGTGACAATCATGGCCAAAAAGCCGATCAAGGTTACTGAGGTCGTCCTGCGCGATGCCCACCAGTCTCTGCTGGCCACCCGCATGACCATGGATGAGATGCGTCCCATCCTGCCGGAAATGGATAAGATCAACTACTTCTCCGTGGAGTGCTGGGGCGGCGCTACGTTCGACAGCTGCATCCGCTTTCTGGACGAAGACCCGTGGGAGCGCCTGCGCATCCTGCGCAAGGAGCTGCCCCACCAGAAGCTGCAGATGCTGTTCCGCGGCCAGAACATGCTGGGCTACCGCCCCTACGCAGACGATGCCGTTGAGTACTTTGTGCAGAAGTCTGTTGCAAACGGCATCGACGTGATCCGTATTTTCGATGCACTGAACGATCCGCGCAACCTGCAGACCGCCATCAAGGCAGCCAACAAGGAAGGCGCTCATGTGCAGGGCTGCATCAGCTACACCCTCAGCCCCGTGCACAACAACGAGTACTTTGCAGCCTACGCCAAGACCCTGGAGGAGATGGGCGCAAACTCCATCTGCATCAAGGATATGGCCGGTCTGCTGACCCCCTATACCTGCTACGATCTGGTGAAGAAGCTGAAGGAGACCGTCAGCATCCCTGTTGACATCCACAGCCACTACACCGCAGGTCTGGCTTCCATGTCCATCCTGAAGGGCATCGAGGCAGGTGCCGACATCATCGATACCGCCATGAGCCCCTTGAGCCTGGGCACCAGCCATATGCCCACCGAGAGTCTCGTCGCTGCCCTGCAGGGCACCGATTACGACACCGGTCTGGATCTGAAGCAGCTGAACGTTGTGCGCGCATACTTTGCAAAGCTGCGCGAGAAGTACATTGCCAACGGCCAGATCAGCCCGAAGAGCCTGGGCGTGGATGCAAACACCCTGCTGTATCAGGTGCCGGGCGGCATGTTCTCCAACATGCTCAAACAGCTGAAGGATGCCGGCAAGGAAGATAAGCTGGACGAAGTGCTGGCAGAGATCCCCCGCGTCCGCGAGGATGCAGGCTATCCGCCGCTGGTCACCCCCACCAGCCAGATCGTTGGTACGCAGGCTGTGTTCAACGTGATCCTGGGCGAGCGCTACAAGATGGTCACCAAGGAGTTCAAGGGTCTGGTCCACGGTGATTACGGCAAGACTCCCGCTCCCATCAAGCCCGAGTTCACCAAGAAGATCCTGGGCGACGAGCAGCCCATTACCTGCCGCTTTGCTGATACTCTGGCTCCTGAGATGGACAAGCTGAAGGCAGAAGCTGCCAAGTGGGCAACGCAGGAAGAGGATGTGCTGACCTACGCAATGTTCCCGCAGGTGGCACCCAAGTTCTTTGAAAAGCGCAATGCTAAGAAGCAGGGCGTGGACGGCGACCATGTGGACTACACCAATCAGTCTCATCCCGTCTGATCTTTCATAACGGATTCAGGGGCTTCCCGCTTTTGCGGCGGGAGGCTCCTTTTTGTGTTTTGCACCGGATCTGGCCCCAAAAATGGGCGGCGGCTCATTGACATGAAAATCCATCCATTTTATAATGAATCAAAATGGATGCAGCCGACACCCGGGCATCCCCGGAAAAAGAAGAGGTGATCTGCATGAGAAGCATCACGGTACAGCGCCTTGCGGAATTTACAGAGCAGGATTATGAATTTACCTTCGGCATCACCCGGAAGGAATTTGCCCAGATGCTGGAAGCACTGAATGCGGCTTATTGCAAGGAGCACCGGCGCAGGCCGCATTTTACCAAGATCACAATGCAGGATAAGCTGGTGCTGACTTTGCTCTACCGCCGCGAGTACCGCAGCATGGAGAACATTGCGGCAGAATACGGTGTCTCCCGCGATACCATTGCGGACAATATCCACTGGGTGGAGCGCGCACTGCTGAACGCAAATCTGCTGCAGAACAGCGTGACCTGCGTATATAAAACCAACTGAAACAGGCTCTGATACAGGATCGGAAGATTTTGTATCAGAGCTTTTTTGCTTTGCACCGTGTATTGCGGCCGGTTTTGGCGGCGGCATGCAACAGTGCACCTTGAATTTTGGGCCGAAGAATAGTAAAATGAAACTATATGTATCGTAACATGGGTTTGTGTACCCAAAGGCGGATACGTATACCGAAACTTGTAAGCTGAAACACTGAAAATGTAAGAACAGGAGAGCGTTATGATCTTAAGCATGACCGGCTTTGGCCGGGGGACTGCTGTGCGCAATGGCCGTGAGATCACGGTGGAGCTGCGCAGCGTGAATTCCCGCTACTTTGAGTATTCTTCGCGCATCCCGCGCACCTGCAGCTATCTGGACAGCCGCTTGAAAAAGCAGCTCAACGAGCGCATTTCCCGCGGCAAGGTGGAGCTGAGCATGACCGTGCAGAATGTGGACGCTGCCGATACGGTGGTGGCCGTCAACATGGAGCTGGCACGCAGCTACCAGCAGGCCATGCGGGATATTTCGGAACAGCTGGGGGTCAAGAACGATATCTCTGCGGGCGTGCTGACCCGCTTCCCGGATGTGCTCACCACACGCCACGCGGATGTGGACGAGGAACAGCTGTGGGAAGATGTTTCTGCCGTTACCGCACAGGCGCTGGACCGCTTTGTGGAGATGCGCGCCGCCGAGGGTGCCAAAATGAAGGCAGACGTGGAAAACCGCCTGAACTTCCTCGAGGAGTGCGTGGGCAGGGTGGAGACTTTGAGCGCAGGCCGCGTGGAAGCCTACACCAACCGCCTGTACGAGAAACTCAAGGTCATTCTGGAGGACCGCGATATCGACGATGCCCGCGTGCTGACCGAGGCCGCTATTTTTGGTGATAAGACCGCTGTGGATGAAGAGACGGTGCGCCTGCGCAGCCACATTGCGCAGTACCGCGATATCCTCAAGCTGGACGAGCCGGTGGGCCGCAAGTTGGACTTTTTGACGCAGGAGCTGAACCGCGAGACCAATACCATCGGCTCCAAGTGTCAGGATCTGGATATCACCCGCATCGTGGTGGATATGAAGGCGGAGATCGAAAAGATCCGCGAACAGATCCAGAATCTGGAGTGATACAGAAAATTCGGAGGGGTTTATGAAGCTCATCAACATCGGGTTTGGCAATATGGTCAGTGCAGGCCGTGTGGTGGCAGTGGTCAGCCCGGATTCCGCCCCGGTCAAGCGCCTTGTAAAGGAAGCGCGGGAGCGCGGAATGCTGATCGATGCATCCTATGGCCGCAGCACCCGTGCAGTGCTTATCATGGACTCCGATCATGTGGTGCTCTCGGCGCTTCAGCCGGAAACGGTGGCCAACCGTGCGGCAGGGCAGGAGGGCAAAACACCAGCAGAGGAGGAACAGACCCATGGCGAACGATAAATATTTGTTTGTGGTCTCCGGCGCGGCCGGTACCGGCAAGGACAGCGTGGTGAAGGCACTGCGCGAAGCACACCCGGAGATCGAAAAGACTGTTTCCGCCACCACCCGCGCACCGCGTCCCGGTGAGCAGGAGGGCGTGGATTATTATTACCGCACCCGGGAGCAGTTCCAGCAGCTGATCGAGAACGATCAGGTGGTGGAGCACAACTTCTACAACGGCAACTACTACGGTACCCTGCGCGAGGAAGTGGACAAGCGCCTTGCAGCCCGGAAGGTGGTCGTTCTGGTCATCGATGTGCACGGCGCAGCGAACATCCGCCGCATGTTCCCGGGCGCGACCACCGTGTTCCTGCTGCCGCCGTCGGTGGAGGAGCTGGAGCGCCGTCTGCGCGGCCGCGGCACCGAGACCGAGGACAGCATTCAGGAGCGTCTTGCCACCGCCCGGCAGGAGCTGGCCCAGCAGGATAAATTCACCCTGAAGCTGGTCAACGACCAGGTCGATACCTGCGCCGATGCACTGTATCAGGCCATCTGCCAGCGCATTGGTGCCGCAGAATAACATTTTGAAGGAGCTGGACGAATGCCCAAAACGGTAGGCGTTGCCGTCAGCAATGCGACCTTCCACTTTGATAAGCTTTATACCTATGCCGTCATGCCGGATCAGCAGAATGCGGTAAAACTTGGCAGCATGGTGCTGGTGCCCTTTGGCCGCGGCAGCCGCGCCCGCATGGGCGTGGTGCTGGCCTGCGATGCCGAACCGGAAAGTGCAAAGCTGAAATATCTTTTCGACGTGGCCCCGGCATCCGCCTGCCTGACTCCGGAACTGCTGCGGCTGGTGCACTTTTTGAAGGAGCGCACCTTCTGCACCTATTATGAAGCGGTCAAGGCGGTCATTCCCTATGGTGCACAGTACAAGCCTGCCGTGGCGGCGGACGGTGTAACGCCGGTGCTGCAAAAGCAGCTCATTCACAAGGCGTATGTCGCCGGCAAGCAGGTCATTACGGCGACGCAGATGCTCGACTCCATGGAGCGCAACCCGCGCCCGACGCGCGCTGAGGTCTCCGATGTCGGCAACGCCATCCTCGATGGTACGGATGCCATCATGCTCTCCGGCGAGACGGCGGCGGGCAGGTATCCGGTGGAGGCCGTCAAGACCATGGACGCCATCGCCCGCAAGACCGAGAGCAACATCGACTGCTCCCGCGGGACGGTGCCGCCCTCCC
>ENA-OOXM01000301-OOXM01000301.1-human-gut-metagenome-genome-assembly--contig:-NODE-301-length-46202-cov-9.692873_pt1 | contig 46202 bp, 57 predicted proteins | sample MGYA00241589_ERZ501347 | MGnify/ENA primary metagenome ERZ501347 (study PRJEB25962, sample SAMEA2042832) | human gut metagenome | biome: human gut; feature: human-associated habitat; material: faeces...
TTGTATTGGTTATAGTAAGCAAAATGTATTTTCATAGTAGTAGTCCTTTCTTTGTTAAAGTAATGAGTAGTTCTGGGAATGTGTGGGCAGTCAACCGCATACAACATATATGCAACAATGCCAACCATAAATCCTCTATTTATGGGCTTTTCTTGTTCTCAAAACGTTAACAAGGAGGGAAATTATGTACCGGTTTTTCTGTTTGGATGTAATAAGAGCCAGTACATGGCGGTGAAACGCGCGATGGAAAATCGCATCAGTGTAATACAGGGACCGCCGGGTACGGGCAAGATACAGACGATATTGAACATTATTGCCAATATTTTGCTGCAGGGAAAGACGGTACAGATTGTATCAAATAACAATTCTGCAACCGAAAATGTGTATGACAAACTGGCATCTCCGAAATTAAAGATTATTCCCAGTTTGGCATTTTTGACCATTATCCATTAAAATCACTGATTAAGAACACCGGCCTTTTGAATGAGCAGGAACTTCGCTATGCCGTAAATCCGGCGACGCATCTGGATTTTATTATTTACAACCGAATCAGTAAGAAACCGGTTTTGGCCATCGAAGTAGACGGGTACAGATTCCACAAAAATAATACCATTCAGCAGGCGCGTGATGCGATGAAAAATCATATTATGGAGTTGTGTGAGATTCCGCTGCTTCGGTTTGAGACCAACGGCAGTGGAGAGAAAGAAAAGATAGAACAGGCGCTGGATGTGGTCTGCCGTTAATGTGAGCAGCGCGATTTATTATCCCGCAACGATAAGTTGCTTTCGTTTCCACAATTTTTTCTGTATGATGTTACCAGAGGAGGCAGATGCTATGGAGACTAAGAATATAATTTTAAAGTTCCGCACGCAGAGAGAAATGTCACAGGATGAATTGGCCGCCAAGGTCATGGTTACAAGGCAGGCGGTGTCGCGTTGGGAGAACGGTGTTTGAGTTATAATAGAACCAAGTTAAATGAAATCCAGTAAAATCAAGGGGTTATGCCTAATTTAGTCCTTATTTTGATACAATTTTGGCACTAAAAACAAAAAGTGCCGAAAATATATTGACGAAAAACGGAATTCGCACTATTATATAAAGTATAAAAACGGCACTAAAAGCAAAAAGTGCCGAAAATATTTTGGCGGATGATTGGCAAATGGAAGCAAATATTAAAACGTTATATAAATTATCAGTTTTTAACAAGAAGACATTTTTTGATACAATTACAGATGATATTGGTGTATTGAGCAAAAGTACTTTGGAAAAATATTTGAAAAAGTATTTGGAATCTGGTGAGATAGTGCGTATTGGAAGAAATGCGTATTGTGTCAGAGGAAAATTAAAAGATTATGAATATGATTATTCTGATATAGCAGTTCATATAGCGAAAATATTGAATGAAGATTTCTGCGATTTAGATTTCAGAATTTCAGAACTGTATCAAATGAATCGTTTTTTGAATCATCAAATTGCACATAATGTTATTTTTGTCTTCGTAGAGAAAGAATTGTGTATTTCTGTCTTTGAAAGATTGAAAAAAGAGTATGAAGGCAACATACTTATAAATCCAACGGAAGAAGATTTTTTTAATTATAGACGAGAAGATATGATTGTTGTAAGAAATCTTTTGACGGAATCACCCAAAGGGAAAAAGGATGTCTGGCATACATGTTTAGAAAAATTGCTGGTAGACATTTTTTCGGAGAATCTGATAAAAGCAATGTTTAGTGAATCAGAGTATCCCGCAATATATGAAACGGCATTTAATTCTTATGTTGTGGATGAAAGTCAGATGTTCAGGTATGCTAAAAGACGAAAAAGCGCAGCTAAGATAAAAAACTTTATACAGGAAGAAACAGATGCAAAATTACGATTGGAGTAGAGTAATTATCAATGATTACTAGAGAGAATTACAGCATAGAGCATATTATGAAGTTGCATGAATCGAGCAAAAGAGATCCAAATCTGATTGAGAGAGTATTGTTTGCATTTGGATTGCTGGAAGCACTTAGGAGAGTAGAGTTACCATTTATTTTTAAAGGCGGAACATCGCTTCTGTTAATTCTTGATAAACCAATGAGATTGTCCACGGATATTGATATTATTGTAGAACCGGGAACAGAAGTAGATGTTTATCTTGAAAAAGCAGCTAAAATATTTCCATTTAAAGCCTATGAAGAACAAATCCGCAAGGGTAAAAATAATATAGAAAAGGAAGACATATTTGGGTAATCAACTGAAATCTGAATTGGGTGTGGAAAGCTACTATGGTATTGTTGCTAATATGGATTTTATCATGGTGAGCACATACGGGGCTAATGTCTCTAATCCGGAATTGATTGTTTATAAGAAAAGATAATTGTAATATGTAATATTGATAATTATGAAATAAAAAGGAGATTTGGTATGGTATTTGATTATATATATGATATGTTTGAAAAAATTGTCAAAGACGAACTCAAAGGAAAAAACGTTAGTAATGAGGATATTCATGATATGGTTTTGAAAGAAATGGCAAAGGCATTATCAGTGGCAGTGTATCGTAATGGGATGATTGAGAATGTTCATGCCGGAGAAGGGTTTGGAACAAAAGATTTTAATGGAATTCCTGATTCGTGTATGAAAGAAATAAATATTGATGTGTGTAATAAATGTTATACAATGCTTAAACTATTGTTAAGCGATGACAGACTGAATGTGCAAAGAGCAGCAAAGGTTTTAGTCCTCGCACATTCGTCTGCATCAGACTGGAACGAACCATTACTTGATGAAAAGATATATTTGGAAAGGTCGCTTTTAGATTAATCGGAAGTTGTGGAGGTAATTATCAATGAGAAATATTTACGATAATAGTGAATTTTTTGCCGCATATGCGGAAATGGGAAGAAGCAAAGATGGTCTGAAAGCTGCTGGAGAGTGGCATCAGTTGCAACCGTTATTCCCTAAATTACAGGGAAAAAAGTTTTGGATTTAGGATGTGGTTACGGTTGGCATTGCAAATATGCCGCACAAATGGGAGCTACTGAAATTCTTGGTATTGATAGTAGTCAAAAAATGATTGCAAAAGTAGTAGCTGATAACTCTGATGACAAAATCAAGTATAAAGTTTGCGGTGTTGAAGAATACATTTATCCTGAAAATACTTATGACCTAGTTGTTTCTAACCTGGTACTGCACTATATCGAAAATTTAGCTAATGTTTATCAAAAGGTGTATTGCACATTAAAAGTAGGTGGGTATTTCCTATTCAATATTGAACATCCGAATTTCACCGCAGGTGTTAATGAGGATTGGATTTATGATGAAAATGGGAAACTTAAATATTGGCCAATCGACAATTACTATTACACAGGCGAAAGAGAAACCAATTTTCTTGGTCAACGAGTAATTAAACAGCACCACACATTAACGCAGATATTGAATCCACTTATAAAATGTGGTTTTCAAATTGAGGCTATTGAGGAAGCAATGCCTCCGGCAGATATGATGGGTATGCCGGGAATGTGTAATGAAATGCGTAGACCTATGATGTTGTTGGTTAAGGTTAAAAAGGTTTAATAAACAACTTTCAGTTTGCAGTACTAACAATTTTATAATATTACCAAGAAATGTCCGTCAAAAATGGCGGATATTTTTATTTACATGAGCAGAAATGCTACTTTTTTTGTACCTATTTTTGATTTCATGGCAAGCAGAATACAGGGTATTACCGTAGAGATTGGTGGAAATACAACGAAATTGCAGAATGCCCTTAAGGATGTGAACGGACAGATTAAGTCTACCCAGTCACAGCTTAAGGACGTAAATAAACTGCTGAAACTGGATCCTGGTAATACGGAACTTTTAGCACAGAAACATAAGCTGCTTGCAGAGGCTGCTAGTGAAACCAAAGAAAAATTGGCAACACTGAAAACGGCAGCAGGACAGGATTACATTACGAATCATTTTTATACATGTTCTGATAAGATTTTATGGAAAAAATGGATGTATGGCATATCAGGAAGGACTTCAATCAGGAGTCCGTAAACAACTGGGATTTGCGCTTAAAGATGTTTCAGAACATCTTCCGGGTGCATTTATTATTTATAAAGCGGATAAAAAAGATGATGAATTGTTTTACGCCAACCGTGAATTTCTTCATATGACAGGATACAAAAATTTGGATGAATTCTTTTCACATACAAAGAAAAGTTTTCGAAACCTGATCCGGGAGGATGAACAAAAACAGATGGAATCCAGCACCTAATTCATGGCGACTCAAAGAAAATTCTTAGGGCGACAGCCATTCTTTTAATGAATTTTGGGAAGATAAAAAATAGTGCAGCCAAAAATCGTGTATGGTGTTCACAGTTCGACAGAAAATTTGTTGATTAATTGACAAAAATAAAAAAAACATATATAATTGGTCGGAATGTCTACATTTTCAAGAAAAAAATAAAAGATATGGCTGATATTAAAAAACACTTTTCCATATCTTTTTTTAAGCAAAAAACTGAAGATAGGAGGTTGATAAAATGCTAAAAAATGCTATAGCATATATTTTAAGAAAAAGAAATAGAACATGTATAGTATTTATTATTTTAACATTAGTTCTCTCATTTTTGTATTCATGTTTGAATATATCCAAATCAACAAGTAATTTGGAAAAAAACTTATATAAGATTTCAAATACATCATTATCAATAACTAAAAATAATGGTGATACTTTTGAAACTAACCAGTTTAAAGAATTAGATAATATTAAAGAAATAAAAGAAATTATCACTATGTATGATGGCCTTGCCAGAACTACAAACATCAAGGTTGTAGATGGAACACAATTAATAGAACGAGATGATTTATCAGATGAGTTCAAAAATATGCTTTCAGTAGAAGCTACTAATAATAGTGAAAAGGACAATTTATTTAGTAGTGGCATTTTCACTATTATAAAAGGCAGACATATTAAGAATAATGATAGAGGAAAAATTCTTATTCATAAGGAACTTGCAGAAAAAAATAATCTAAATATTAATGATAAAATTAAACTTGAATTGATTGATTATAATAACAATGAAAAGAAAATGGAATATGAGTTTGAGATAATTGGAATCTTTTCAGGTAAAAAACAAGAAAAATATACTGGCTTATCATCAGACTTTAGTGAAAATATGGTATTTATTGATTATGAATCAAGTCAAAAAGCATTAAATAAACCTGAAAATAACAAAATTGTTAATAAACTTGAAATATACTCAGATAGTTCAGAAAATACAAAGGTAGCACTAAATAAAATTAAAGAAATCAAAATTGATTGGTCACAATTAAAGGTTTCAAGTGATAACCATATATTCGAAGAAACACTAGAGTCTATAGATGGAATAGAACATATTATTAATATCATGACATATTCAATTATGATAGGTGGAATTACAGTTTTATCGTTAATATTAATATTGTGGTTAAGAGAAAGAATACGTGAAATAGGAATATTATTATCAATTGGTGTAAGTAAAATAAAAATTGTAACTCAATTTATACTTGAATTGTTATTTATATCACTACCCTCTTTAGTATTATCATTGTTTACAGGAAATGTAATATTAAATATTATAGTCGATGGATTTATGAATTCTGATGATTCAACAATAACGGTTGATAGCTTACTTAAAAACAATAATTTAATTTCAAATTTTATAACATTTTTAGAAAGTTACGGAATATTAATTGGAATTATTGTTCTATCAGTTATTATTGCAAGTTTAATGATATTAATAAAAAAACCAAAAGAAATATTATCAAAAATAAGTTAGGAGAATAAAAATGGATATATTAGAAATAAAAAATGTAACATATAATTATTCAAATTCAGGTGAGTTAGTATTATCTAAAGTAAATCAAAAATTTGAAATTGGAAAATTCTATGCAATAATAGGAAAATCAGGAGCAGGAAAGTCAACATTACTTTCACTATTAGCAGGTTTAGATAAACCACAAAAAGGTCAAATCTTATTTAATGGAAATGATATAGAGAAAGACGGCTATAGTAATCATAGGAAAAATAACATATCATTAGTTTTTCAAAACTATAATTTAATTGATTATTTAACACCAATAGAAAATGTCAGATTAGTAAATAAAAATGCATCTGAAACAATCTTATTTGAATTAGGGCTTGATAAAAGTCAAATAAATAGAAATGTAATGAAGTTATCAGGAGGACAACAACAAAGAGTGGCTATTGCAAGAGCATTAGTTTCGGAAGCCCCAGTTATTTTAGCAGATGAACCCACTGGAAACTTAGATGTTGATACTGCAAGTGAAATAATTGAAATACTTAAAAAGTTAGCAAAAGAAAGAAATAAGTGTGTAATCGTGGTAACACATAGTAAAGAAGTTGCAAATTCTGCAGACATTGTTTTGGAATTAAGAGATAGAAAACTTAAAAGCATAAACAAAATTACTCAGGAGGCCAAATAATGATTAAAAATGCATTTCATTATGTAACTAGAAAAAGTCTAAAATCAATAATTATATTGTTAGTTATAACAGCTATGTCAACACTTTGTCTTATTAGTTTATCAATTAAAGATGCTACGAACAGAGCATCAAAAGAAACTTATGGAAATATAACAAATAGTTTCTCTATGGAAATAAACCGAAGAGTTAATTTTGGAACACCAAGAGGTGGTGGCAATATAAAAGGACAAGATATTGAAAAAATAGCTGCATCAAAAGATATTGATTCATATGTAAAAAGAATTAATAGTGTTGCTGATTTAGTTGATAATGATATAATAGAAACTCAAAAAACACTTTCAGGTCAATCACCAGAAAGAGCAAAAAACTTTAAAAGAGCTGTTATGTTAACAGGAGTTAATGATTCATCAAAAGAAAATAAGTTTATCTCAGGAGCTTATAAATTATCTAGTGGTGAACATTTAAACGAAAATGATAAAAACAAGATTTTAATGCATAAAGACTTAGCAGAAAAAAACAATTTAAAAATTGGAGATAAAATAAAAATAAAATCTAATTTATTTGATGCTGATAATGAAAAAGGAGCAAATGAAGAAGTAGAAGTCGAGATAAAAGGTCTTTTCGATGGTCATAATGAAGGTGGTGTTACTGTAGCCCAAGAACTTTACGAAAATACTTTGATAACTGATTTAGATACGGCTGCAAAAGTATATGGAAATACAGAGGATACTGCAGTATATCAAGATGCAACATTTTTTGTAAAAGGTGATAAAAATTTAGATAAGGTTATTAAAAATATTGAAAAACTTGATATAGATTGGCAACAATATAATTTGATTAAAAGTTCAAATAATTACCCGGCACTACAACAATCAATATCAGGTATATATAAAATAGCGAACAAATTATTTGCAGGTTCATTATTATTTGCAGGTGTTACAGTTTCATTACTATTATTTTTATGGATGAATGCCAGAAAAAAGGAAATTGCAATTTTGCTTTCACTAGGAATTTCAAAAGCTAAAATATTCGGACAATTTGTTATTGAACTTGTATTTGTATCAATTCCGGCATTTATAGGATCATACTTTCTGGCAGTTTATACAGCAAGTATGATAGGAAATAACATATTAAGTAAAGTTACTGGTACTATAGCAAAACAAATTGCTAAACAAGGAGAATCCAGCCAACTTGGAGGTGGAGCTGAAGTAGATGGTTTTAATAAAACACTAACAAGTTTAGAAATTAATATATCTCCAAAATTAATGATATATGTGATTTTATTTATGTCAATAGTTCTTATGATATCTTTACTAATATCTTCATCAAGAAATTTAAGGAAAAGTCCAAAAGAATTATTGATTGATACAAAATAGTAAAAACTTTGTAGAAAAAAGGTTGTTCTCACAACCTTTTTTTTCTGATATATTCCGGCAGTTCTGTCAACAAGTATTCGAAGAGTTTGATATGTGTATTTAAAACCCTTAGTAGTAAGCCAACCTCGTTTTACTACCAACTTTACTACTAACAGCCCGCAATAACTTGCTCCATCTTGCCATATTTTGCCAAGATGCACCGTATTCTTTACACAGTGCTGCTTGGGTTTTGCCTCCGGATTGATAAAGGTTGACAAGAGTTCGCTTGAAGTCTTCGTCATACCGTGTTCCTGTTTTACCTGTGGACATGAGTAAATACCTCCTTTTTTGTGTCTACTTAATTGTAATGTATAGTTACTTTGTGTGTCCACTTTTTTAATATAGATCCAAAAGAAAGAGGTCAGTATTGTGGGAGAAATATTTTAAATACAATATTGTCCGGTTTGTTATTGAGTATAAGCTGAAAATGTTATATAGTAATTATTACAAATTATGAAACAAATCGGAGGTACATATGATACGTGTTTTTTCAACGCATAATATAAGAGAATGTAAAGAACTTACCGGACGGATATGGAATCTCAGGCTGCTTAACGGTACCGATGATGGGAAGAACTATTCTGTATTCACACCATGCTGCTGGGAGTCAATTCCGGATCTGGCTGCATACCGTGGAAAAGGAGAGTTTTCAACATCTTTTTATGCCGGAGGAAATATAAGGCTGGAATTCAAGGGAGTCAGTCACACAGCAACAGTGTATGTTGATGACTGTGAGGTTGTAACACATTACAATGCATATACCGGATTTGATGTGATATTGAAAGGCCTGGACGAAGGGATACATACTCTTACAGTTGTGGCGGATAACAGTTTTTCAGAACAGAGTGCATTACATATTCCGAATGATTATAAGTCATATGGCGGTGTGACAAGACCTGTGGTTCTTGAGAAGCTTAATGATTTATATATAAGGCAGATGCATGTGAGGACAGAGAATGACGGAACCGGCAGATGGATGGCACATGTTGAGATTAAGGTACAGAATCTGTCGGACAGAAAGCAGGCTGCAGAACTTTTTATAAGTATAGATAAGGATAAAGAAAAGATTGTCGGATGTGAAAATGAAATAAGCATTGAGGCAGGACAGGAAATCACGATTGTACGCGATTTGAGTTGCCATGGAGTTTCGGAGTGGACACAATCAAGTCCGGAATTATATATGATTAATGCAGAACTATATGTTAATGGCAAAGCTGAAGACGACCTGACGGATCGATTTGGATTTCGTGAAATAGTTGTTGAAGGCAGTAAAATTCTGCTAAACGGTAAGCCGGTACGAATTAAGGGCGTCTGCCGCCACGAGGACCATCCACAATATGGTTGTGCACTTCCGTGCGAGGCCATGGCTTATGATTTGACCCTGATTAAAGATCTTGGTGCCAATTCCGTGAGAACAACGCATTATCCGAATGATGAGCGTTTCCTTGACATGTGTGATGAAATGGGAATACTTGTATGGGAAGAGAATCATGCCAGGGGTCTTAATGAAGAGGCGATGATGAATCCTTTTTTTGAACCTCAGGCAGAGCAGGTAATAACCGAGATGATAGAAAGCCATTACAATCATCCGTGTATCTATATATGGGGTATTCTTAATGAGTGTGCCAGCGAGACTGAGTATGGTCGTAAATGTTATGCAGCTCAGTTTGAACTGATAAGAAAAATGGACACGACAAGACCATGTTCTTTTGCAAGCTGCAGAATCAAGAATGATATATGCCTTGATCTACCGGATGTTGTATCGTTTAACATATATCCGCAGTGGTATCTGGACATACCGGTAAAAGAATATCTTGATGATTTATACGAATGGATACAGGACGATACACCGGGAACCGGAAAGCCGTTTCTAATAACTGAGACCGGTGCGGGGGGACTGTATGGATACCGTAATCCGGAACACTCCAAATGGACAGAAGAATATCAGGCATATGCCCTGGAGAAACAGCTCACTTCCATATTGGCAAATAGCGGGTGTATGGGAGTATATATATGGCAGTTTTGTGACAACAGAGTTTCTGAAGAATGTTTTGCCGGCAGACCAAGAACAATGAATAATAAGGGGATTGTGGATGAATTCAGAAGGCACAAACTAAGCTATGACGTTGTAAAGAGGATATACCAATCTGACATATAATATATCAAACATAGCATGCGCTAACATCAACAGAACCCAACTCGCCGCTCAACGATGTGGACCGCGTTGGGTCTTTTGATTTTTATTAAATGGTAAACCACTCCATTATTCATCGTCACTATCTTCAAAAGTAAAGATGTCTTCCACTGTAGTATCAAAGATTTTGGCTATATCCATAGCAAGTTTTAATGAAGGATTATACTTGCCGTTTTCGAGATTGCCTATAGTTTCGCGCCGGACATCCACAAGCTTTGCAAGCTCGGCCTGCTGCATATTGTGTTCTTTGCGGAGTTCGTGAATTCGGGTCTTTAATATTGGCATTAGCAGCCCTCCTTTTCATACTTCAGGAAAAGTAATCCCGAAATTATATGGGAGGCAGCAATCAAAAATCCATATGTTTGGTAAAAAGGAATTGAAACGAAGCTGGAAACAATTCCTGCTACCATAATATAACATAATATGGAATCAACAATGTGCGTCCTTTTTATTACCCTCGTAAAATGGTAGTCTGGATTGTAGAGATGGAAAAATGGTTAACATCTCCACGCATAGCAAAGATTAAAGAGAATAATAAAAACGAGGAGGCACAACAATGAAAGATGAAATGTATTTTACAATAACAGGATGCAGCCATTATTTTGGCAATGCTTTTATGGAAAAAGGAATGAAAGTGAAGCTTGAAAAAGAGCCCGATAATGAGTATGACAAGGAAGCAATCATGGTAAAGGTGAAAGGGCTTGGTAAAATAGGATATGTTGCTAACAGTCCATTTACTGTTAAGGGTGAGTCCATGAGCGCAGGCAGGCTGTATGACAAGATTGGAGATAAGGCGAAGGGAAAAGTCACGTTTGTAATTGATGGCGGAGCAGTGTGCAGGGTTACGGAGACAGAGTCTGATAAACAATTAAAGGAAGCGGTGATTGAGGACAGATGATTTATATTACCGGAGACACTCACGGGAGCTTTGAGAGAGTTGAAAGCTTTTGCGAAAGGATGAAAACAAAAAGAGATGATATTCTGATTATACTTGGTGATGCCGGAATAAACTTCAGCGGACTCAGATATGACAGATTAAAGAAAGAATTACTTGAAGAATTACCAATTACAATATTTGCAATCCATGGTAATCATGAGCAAAGACCTTATACCATCGAATCTTATAAGGAAAGAGAATGGAATGGCGGTATAGTGTACTATGAGGAAGATTTTCCAAGCATATTATTTGCTAAAGATGGAGAAATATTTAACCTTGGAGGACTTCAAACGATTGTAATGGGAGGAGCATACAGCATTGATAAGACATACCGTCTTGCATATGGTTATAGCTGGTGGGAAGATGAGCAGCCATCGGATGAAATAAAAAGGTATGTTGAAAATCAGCTGGATAGTGTAAAATGGAATATAGATGTGGTGCTTAGTCATACCACACCATTGAAGTATGAACCTGTTGAAGTTTTTATGACTGGTGTTGACCAGAGCAAAGTGGATAAGACAACCGAAATCTGGCTTGATAAAATTGAAAATAGGCTTTCATATAAGAAATGGTATTGCGGTCATTATCATACAGAGAAGAAGATAGATAATCTTGAGATTATGTTTGAAAACTTCGATGAATTTCTGCTATAATTTAATCAGAATATGAAATAGCAGGAAGCAGGTTACATATGCCTTTTGAAATAGTACGAAATGATATTGTAAATATGCAGGTAGATGCGGTGGTGAACACTGCCAATCCTAACCCTGTCATCGGCTCCGGCGTTGACAGCGGAATACATAAAAAAGCCGGACATGAGCTGCTTTTGGCAAGACAGCAAATCGGCTGCATAGATTTCGGAAATGCGGTTATCACACCGGGATTTAATTTGGATGCCAAGTATGTTATCCACACCGTAGGACCTGTTTGGAAAGATGGCAGTCACGGAGAAGAGCAGATTTTATCTTCGTGTTACAGAAAGTCACTGGCGTTGGCTAAAGAGAATGAGTGCGAATCCATTGCCTTTCCCTTGATTGCTACGGGCAATTATGGATTTCCCAAACCGCTTGCCCTGCAGATAGCGGTTCGAGAAATCAGCACATTCCTTTTGGAAAATGAAATGCAGATTTATCTGGTTGTGTTTGACAAAGAAGCCTTCGCCCTTTCGGAAAAATTGTTCAGATCTGTCAGCGGTTACATTGACGAAAACTATATCCGTAGCAAAACGCTTGACGAATATGGAGCGGAAAGTATGTATGGTTCTCGTCTTGAAATAAGGCGTACAAGAGAACTGCTGACACGAAGTAACCGGATCTGTGAAGATATCTGCCTGTCACAGGCAATGGAAGAAGGTGATGAGAAATCAATCGGTGCAGCATTGCCGATGGATTCGGATGATTGGGGACAGCTGCTCCAAAATCTGGATGCAGGTTTTTCTGAAACACTTCTGCAGCTTATTGACCGTACCGGAAAGAAAGACTCCGAAATATACAAAAAAGCAAATGTAGATAGAAAGCTGTTCTCAAAAATTCGAAATAATATGGATTACAAGCCATCCAAGGCAACGGCACTGGCTTTTGCCTTTGCACTGGAATTGGACGTTGATGAAACAAAAGATTTTATTGGCAGAGCAGGGTATGCCATCTCACACAGCAGCAAGTTTGATGTGATAGTGGAGTATTTCCTGGTGAACCATAATTACAATGTGTTTGAATTGAACGAAGTTCTTTTCGCTTTTGACCAGCCACTTATCGGCGCATAAAAATGTCGCATATCATGCGACCATTCATTCTCCTGTTTTCTTATAATGAAATCACAATAAGAACAGGAGGATTTTAAAATGACAGAACTTGTATTTATCTTAGACCGCAGTGGTTCCATGTCGGGACTGGAAAAGGACACTATCGGAGGTTTTAACTCCATGTTGGAAAAGCAGCGCAAGGAATCGGGCGAAGCCGTGGTATCCACCGTGTTGTTTGACAACGAAACAGAGGTTATTCATGACCGTATCGCTATTGCAGATGTACCGAACATTACGGACAAGGAATATTTTGTGCGTGGCTGCACTGCACTCCTTGATGCTGTTGGTGGTGCAATCCATCACATTGGGAATGTTCACAAATATGCCCGAAAAGAAGATGTGCCGGAAAAGACACTCTTTATCATCACAACTGATGGTATGGAAAATGCCAGCCACCGTTACACTTACGATAAGGTTCGGCATATGATTGAGCGACAGAAAGAGCGCTACGGCTGGGAGTTCATTTTCCTCGGTGCAAATATCGATGCAGCAGCTGAAGCCGGAAAATTTGGTATCGATGAATCTATGGCTGCAAACTATCATTGCGATGAGGCTGGAACAGCACTCAACTACGAGGTCATCACCGAGGCAATTACCCATGTAAGGACGTGTGCGACACCTTTATCTGCTGATTGGAAAAAGAAGATTGATGCGGATTATAAGAAAAGAGATAGTAAGCGCTGATATGTTGAATACACCTTTGGAAAATATAGAAACATTACAACAAAATCGTTTAAAGGTAAGTTGAAAAACAAGGAGACATTATGCACGCAATAATAAGGCAAGGGAACGGGAAATATTATATTTCGGCAGTGTTCGGATATTATAACGATGTAAAATCAGAAGATGACTATCAGCGTTATCTCGAAAGAATCCATACTCCATATTATATAATATTTAACGAAGAAAAAACAAAATTAATAAAATGGTTTAATATGCAGCCTGATACAAAATATTTGATAAATCAAGTATTGATTATAGATTCTGATAAAAGTGGGTGGATTATAAACGAACAAGATGGTACGGGTGGCGTTGAATTTCTTCCAAGAGAACTGGCAGATAAAATCATTTTAGATGGGATTGTTCCTGATGATATTATGCAACAATGCAAAAAAATCGAGGAACCCTTTACATATGAAGAGTATCGTGAGATTAAAACACAAAAAGATATTGAAGATTTTGATTGGGTAACCGGAAATTTTCACGATGCATGTATTGATGAACAAAAAATACTGGATGGAGGAGAACTGTATTTGAGGTTTACTGGGATATGGGGATGTGAAGTCGAAATTTGGTTTTGGGATGACTTGGAGTATTGTACGGAAAGCAGAAATCCAGAATATGGGGATCCGTATTGGTCATGTTCTACGTTGCGATTATACAATGGATATGTATATTTTGTAGATGATGAAATCGAGGTGAATGAAATTACAGATGGATACTGTTGGTTTAAAGCCAGACATATGAAATACCACATTATTCCGGATTAAACAAAAAGACAGAAGCGTCGTAGCGATACGGCGCTTTTTTGTTGCCTGAAAGTGACTAACAGCGGTTTTTTGCGAAATAAGTCGGAATACATAAATTTGACTTGGATTTTACAAGATTTCCACATAAATATGATAGTAGAGTTGAAAAAACTGATTTTATAATATAGCAGAAATTAAAGAAAGCAATACATTCAAAGTGAGGAAAAGAATATGCCATCTACATACGCACATTACCGGATGGGTCAGGAAGTGCTCGAACAGGTTTCTGACCCGGCCCGCAGCATCATTATGAAACATAAACAGCTCTATGATATAGGGTTGCACGGCCCGGATATTTTATTTTATTATCATCCACTGAGGACTAACCCTGTCAATGCAATCGGTTACGGACTGCATGAGCGTTCCGGAAAATATTTCTTCGGGAAGGCGGCTGAAATCATAGAGAAGGCGCATGATAAGGAAGCGGCACTTGCCTATATCTATGGATTTATCTGCCATTTTGCGCTGGATTCCACCTGCCACGGATATATTGATGAGAAAATCGCGCAAAGCGGCGTGTCACATACAGAAATTGAAGTGGAGTTTGACCGCAGCCTAATGATAGAAGATGGGAAAGACCCGGTTCGGCAAGATTGGACTAAACATATTGTCCCATCCATGGAAAATGCCGAGGTGATTGCACATTTTTTTCCGGGGGCGGAACCGAAGCAGGTAAAGAAAGCACTGAAGGGAATGATTCGGAACAATCAGTTGCTGCTCGCACCTTCCGGGTTAAAAAGAAAGATGATCTATGCCATACTTCGCTTGTCCGGAAATTACAAAGAGATGCATGGTCTGCTGGTAAATTTTAAAGCAAATCCGGCATGTAAGGATAGCACGGAAAAGCTGCATCAGATGTACGCTGTTGCCGAGAATCGTGCGGTTATGCTGATTGATGAATACGGAAAGTATATGACAAAAGAAGATACACTGAATGCGCTTTATAATTACACATTCAGCGGCAAAGAGAAGGAGGCATGGCAGTGTGAAGACAAAAATGACAAAGGCTGAAAAAAACTGGGTATTATATGACGTGGGAAATTCTGCGTTTGTTTTACTTGTATCAACAATCATGCCAATCTATTTTAACTATCTGGCAGGAAATGCAGGGCTCTCATCAGTCAATTATCTTGCATATTGGGGTTATGCTGCATCGGCGGCAACGATTATCGTAGCATTGCTTGGACCGGTGTTTGGAACATTGGCGGATACAAAAGGCTTGAAGAAACCTATTTTCACGGCGACGATGCTGATTGGCGGAATTGGCTGTCTGGCGCTTGGATTCGCCAGACAATGGATGATATTTCTGCTTATTTATATTATTGCTAAGACCGGTTTTTCAGGCAGCCTCATCTTCTATGATTCGATGCTTGGTGATGTCACAACCGAAGACCGGATGGATAATGTATCTTCACAAGGGTATGCCTGGGGCTATATCGGAAGTTGTGTGCCATTTGTATTATGCCTGGGAATTGTGCTCGGCGCAGAGAAGATTGGAATCGGTATGGAGATGGCAATGATGATTTCATTTGCAATCGTTGCAATCTGGTGGATTGGCGCGACAGTTCCCCTCCTTAAGATATATAAGCAGAAGCATTATGTGGAGCGGCAGCCGGGGGCGATTCGGAATAGTTTCAGGCGCCTGGGCGTCACTTTAAAAAATGTGAAAAATGAGAAGAAAATATTTTTGTTCCTGCTGGCTTTTTTCTTCTTCATCGATGGTGTTTACACAATCATTGATATGGCAACCGCCTATGGAACTGCGCTTGGGTTTGACAGTACGAAACTGCTTTTAGCACTTCTTGTCACACAGATTGTAGCATTTCCATTCGCAATCATATTCGGCAAGTTAGCCAATTGCTATAGAACAGAACGGCTCATCATGATCTGCATTGGTGCATACTTTGGCATAGCCGTATTTGCTATCTTCCTGAGGGAACAGTGGCAGTTCTGGATCCTGGCGGTTCTGGTTGGCATGTTTCAGGGCGGAATTCAGGCATTGTCTAGGTCGTATTTTGCGAAGATCATTCCACCGGAAAAATCTGGGGAATATTTTGGATTGATGGATATATGCGGAAAGGGTGCGTCCTTCCTTGGCACAACCGTAATCAGTTTGATTTCGCAGGTTACCGGACACATAAATATCGGCGTTGGCTCGATATCCCTGTTCTTTGTGATTGGAATGATCATGTTCCGGATGGCAGCTGCAGAAAAATAATTCATGTGAGGATCATGTAGAGATACATGGTCCTTTTTATTATGGCAGAATAAAGTGAAACCGATGTCACCTTATATGCGACACAAAATAACGAAATGGGTGTATAATAAGCACAGTAAAGCAGCTGGTGATTATATAAAGAAAACGGCTGTCATTTGAGTAGAAATAAATACGAGGAGATTGTGATATGAATACATATGTGATGTCTGATATCCATGGATGTTATGATGAATTTCAGCAGATGCTTGAAAAGATTCATTTTGGTGACAGCGATTTGTTAATTTGCGCCGGAGATTATATTGATCGGGGAGCAAAGAATTATGAAATGATGAGTTGGATCAGCAATGCGCCTGAGAATGTGGTTTTTGTAAGAGGAAATCATGATGAAGAGTTCCTGACAAACATCCGCATCATGAAATATGTATGTGATGAAGCAGAACTTGATGAGAATAGTATTGAAGATTCCATAACTCTGTATAAAGCAGTTCAGGAATTTGCCGAGCAGAATAATAATAAATTTTTTGATTACTATGGAACAATCGGAAAACTTATTAATGAGGAATTGGCTCCATTCGCATTACTTTGTGACTGGGCAAAAATAGTTGAAAGAATGCCGTACTTCTATAAAACAGATATAAATAAGAGAACCTGTATTGTAGTTCATGCAGGATATATTGAAAGCCTTGACAATGTTGATACAGAGGAATCCTACGAAAGTATTGAGGATTTCTACTTGTATGCCAGAGATGATGCATATATGTGTGGTGGAGTTGAGCATGGAATGATTATTGCCGGACATACACCAACAATAAAGTACGAGGAATTTCCTTACAACGATGGTAACGTGTACCGTATGTATGATGATAGCCTTGATTGTATTTTCTATGATATAGATTGCGGATGTGCGATGGGAAGTGTACAGGAAAATGCAAAGCTGGCATGCATTAGACTGGAGGATGAGAAAATCTATTATGTAGAGATATCTGACCATATCAAAAGTAAAGAACTATATCTTGACGGAATGATGGGGTTGGTAACAGGAGATGCTCTTGGAGTCCCGGTGGAGTTTTCAAGCAGGGAGCAAAAGCAGGAATACCCTGTCGTAGACATGACAGGATATGGAACGTATCCGGTTCCGGCAGGTTCGTGGTCTGATGACAGCAGTATGGCGTTGGCATCCCTATCTGCTTTGCGTAGCGATGGTATTAATCTGAAAAAAGTTATGGATAATTTTGTGGCTTGGGAAGAAAATGGCAAATTCACACCGGCAGGAGAGGTGTTTGATGAGGGAACTACTTGCAGTCTCGCTATTTATAATTACAAGCAATCAGGAAATGTGGATACATGTGGTCCGGCTGGAGAAGACAGCAACGGAAATGGTTCGCTGATGAGGATACTTCCTGTGTGTATTTATTTGAAGTATTTGCAGGAGGAATGCGGATTAAAGGACGGAACATGTTTGGAAATTGTACATAAGATGTCGGCATTAACACATGCCCATTTAAGAAGCAAAATGTCATGTGGCATCTATTTTTACTGTGTGCGGGAACTTGCAAAGAGAAATAAACCATTGGAGGAATTATTACAAAATGCAGTGGATTTATCTTTTGCTTTCTATGAGAAGAATAATGACAGCAAGAAAGAATTAGAGCATTATAGCAGAATAAGAAATATGGAGAAATTAAGAAAATTTCCGGCAGAACAGATAAACAGCGGGGGCTATGTGATAGAATCCATCGAAGCTGCTCTATGGTGCCTGCTCAATACATCGGATTTCAAAGATTGCGTGTTGAAGGCGGTAAACCTGGGACATGATACAGATACGACAGCGGCAATCGCAGGAGGATTGGCCGGAATATATTACGGATATAAGAGTATACCGGAACACTGGTTAGAAATAATTATTCGCAGGGAGTGGATAGAAGATTTGTGTAGATAGATGTCCTTTTTATTGGACACATAATCTGCGCATAATATATGTGAAAGGTGAATTCAATCATTATAAAAATTAGGAGGACAGGATTATGTTAGGAACAGATGGAAGATTATATGATTCAGATTTTGACTATGATGGAGATGGAAAACTCAATGCTTATGAGTATTCCGTAATGGATGATGTGGTATTCGGACATGAAGATACGGATACAAGTGAGGCGTATGAACTGGAAGACGATTTATCCTTGGCAGGATTAGATGCAACTGATCTTGAATATATGGATGCAGATGAAAGAAGAGAGGCATTGGAGGATGCCGGCTTAGATCCGGATGATTATGATTTTGACTAAAGGAGCGCAAGATGAAACAGTAAACTGAAAAGAAACTACAGGCTAATTTGAAAGCAATCAATAATGATTTCAATACAGTTATTTTGCGGATATTGAAGTGAAATTTATTGCAAAGAGAGAAGCTCCGGCATATATAGCAAATGATGGCAAAGCCAAAAGAAGGTGCTCAAAGTGGGACTATTTAAGAAAAAGACAGTTACAAAGACATATGATAAAGAGAATAAGAAACCGGTAATCAAAGCAAGCATATGTAATGGTGAGCAGGTGGCCGGATTTAAGGACATTCATACAGGTAAGATAGAAGAGGTTATGCTGATTAAGAACCAGGCAGACCTTGATGCATTTAAGAAAATGTACGGAATAGATGGAGAGATAGAGAAGGAATATTAAACAATGTATTTGATTAAGACGATAAAAGGTGACATAACAAAAGTAACAGATGTGCATGCAATCGTAAATGCAGCAATATACGAGGAGTAAGTCATGTTAGAAAAACGTATAGTATACAAGGTTCCTTCGGATGTAAGAAAACAAAGCATAGAGACATTAAAAGTGCGTAAAACGACATTGGAATATCTCCGCCAAAATGGATTCAAGACAGTTGAAGATATAATTGATAAACAACTTGAAATTCCAAGCGAGTATAGAGGAAACATTTATGCGTATCTTATGTTTGGAATTGAGGACTAGGTATTGATATGAACTAAGTATATTTACAGGATATCATAAAAGTAGAGACTTCATTCAATAATGAGCGAGGCTTCTTTTGGTTTTGCTTATGGGTTTGAAGTTTTGGAATTTTATGTGAATTTATAGACATTTTCTTATCGTGAAGCTATAATATAAAATCATATAGAACAGATAGACATTGATTTTAGGAAGTGATACAAATGAAAAAGCTAAAAAAGAGATTCATTGTTCCGGCAGTGGTATTTATATTGGGTATGTGTGCGTTAATCGGCGCTATATATGTAGTCGGCGAGAGTCAGGAACAGCAGAACAGGACAAATGCAAAGCTCAATGCGATGACATATACGGAGCGTATATATGGCGAGCTTATGGAGGGAATAGGAGTTACCGATACCTTAAAGCAGGTTGTCATAAGTGGTGATGGAAATATAAATAAGTTTTATGATATTGCAGCAAATATGATGGACGATTCGATTCAGAGTATACAGATAGCACCGAATGGAGTTGTGACTGAAATATATCCGGAGGAGGGGAATGTATCCGGCAAGATAGATCTGATAAATGATAGTGACAGGGGAGAGATTTCGCGCTATGCGAGGGATAATGACACTGTAATTATGCAGGGAACGTTTGAGCTGAAGCAGGGCGGATATGGTATAGCAGTGCGCAATCCGGTTTATTTGGAGGATGAAAATGGTCAGAAGAGCTTTTGGGGCTTCACAATTGTTATACTGAAGGTTCCGGAAATTTTTTCTGATTCTGTAGAGGCTCTTTCCAATTTTGGATATAAGTACAGTCTGCAGAAGTGTGCTTCGCCGTGGGATGATACGTATGAGTGGGTTTACGGTTCAAAGGAAGAGTTGAACAATCCGGTGATATATGACTTCGACGTGTATGGAGACAAGTGGAGGCTTGAGATTTTACCCAAGAGTGGGTTTTACAATAATAACTACCTGATATACATGTTTATCGGAGGTGGAGTTATTGTCCTGCTTTTGGCAGGGCTTACAGCAGCGTTGATTTCAATCAATGAGAACAGGAGGAATTTCAAGAGACTTGCTGTGACTGATGCACTGACCGGTATCTACAACAGGCACGGCTTTGATGAGCAGGTTGAGCAATATATGAGACAGAATCCGCAAAAGCATTGTGTTATGGCGATGCTTGATATTGATGATTTCAAGATGGTCAACGATATGTATGGACATGCGGCAGGTGATGGTGCACTGCGGAAGCTTGCAGAGAGCATGAAGCAATATTTTTCAAAGGATGCCATACTCGGCAGAAACGGGGGCGATGAGTTTAGCATTTTCATGCCGGATTGCACGGTTGCGGAGGTTAAGCCTTTTCTTAAGAAGTTTACAGAAGAAACCAAGAAATTTTATTGTAAAGGTGAAGCGCATACATTTACTATTTCACTGGGCTTTGCGGAGTATCCCGTTTTGGCTGATGACCGTTCACAGCTCATGCGGTGTGCGGATATGGCACTTTATGGGGTGAAAATGCATGGGAAGAACGGCTGCATGGCCTACCGTAAGGGTGAGCAGGTAGAGAGTCGCGCAAAGCTTGGATTTGCCGTTAAGGATATTATTGATAATTTGCCTGGAGCTTTCATTGTTTACAGAGCAGATAAAGAAAATGATGAGATTCTGCTTGCAAACAGTGAGCTGCTTCGGCTTACAGGCTGTAAAAATATGGACGAGTTGCTTGCATATACAGGTAAGAGCTTCTGCAATCTGATACGCCCGGATGAACAGGAAAGCTGTCAAAAAAGCATATGGTCGCAGATTAACGGAGGACACTCAAATGATTATATTTTCTTTCATATGCAAAAAGCAGACGGCACATATATTTCAGTGCTCGACCATGGCAGGATAGTGGATTCAGTGCACAATGGCAGAGTATTTTATGTGATGATTATGGACTTAAAGTCACTGCAGAGGCACTATGGAGACTGCCTGGAGCTGGTGGAGAAGTGAGACTATGAAGAAAAGTTTGTAAATAATAATCTTCTATGATAATGATTGAGCTAGAAGCGCTAAATTGGAGCTTCCAGCTCTTGCTATATATACGACATGATTTCGGGCATGTCAAGAGCAGACGTCAAAAACGTCCTTCTCATCATGCATACAGATTCTGTTATTCCGGGAGTCGTCCCTCATACATAATGCTGAGTTCGCCGTAGACCTGTCCCCAGTTCCGAATGCTCATAGTCCATTTTTTAGTGGCTTCGAAAGTTGCCAGATACAGGGCTTTCAGGAGCGCTGTATCACTTGGAAATACGCTTCTCTGACGGTTGAGCTTACGGTAGGTAGAATTCAGACTTTCGATAGCATTTGTCGTGTAAATAACCTTTCTGACATCCGGTGATAACTTGAAAATCGGCGTTATTGCATCCCAGTTATCATAAAAGCTCATCAACAGGTTCCAAATCAGATATAAGCTCATCAAAAGACATATGGCGATTAAATACATATGTATTACCATTATATTTAAGAGTAATAGAATCAGCATCATAATTAACTTCAGCACCAATATTGTCAGTTGGTAATGTAGACACTTCCGGAGCTGCCGCATAAGAACGAAAAGAACCATATGAATATACGACAAGGACAGCTACCATAAGAGCAGCTACAGCAGAACATATTTTTCTATGCTTTCTTAAAAAGTCCATGCTTGAACCTCCATTAAAAATGATGTATAATTTAATAAAAACCGAAAGGAGTTATATAATGAAAGAAGGATACACTAGCGATTGTTACATCTGCACAATGGATAATTTTGACGTAATATGTGACACATTAATCAATAGAGGATGTAACATCTTAAATGCAGTACCAACAGATTACTACATCAATGGAGCATATATAAATGCAACAAGGATGTGTATAACCTACGAGAGACCAAATACCCCAGCAGGTAAGGATATTGAAAAAAATCTCGATCATTAATTAACAATCCTCTGGACTGAGTCCAATCCGGAGGATTACTATTTAATCCGCTTCATCTTCAAGGATTTACTTCACTACTTTCTTTTTCTTTAATTGTGGAACGTAAGTGTGTTCCTCATGCACATGTTAGTTTAATAATAAAAAATAGTAGACATAGATAGACATATAGGATATAATAAGATAAATATAGATATGTCCGGTTTGTAAATGATGATGCAGGCGATTTTACGGTAAAACTTGCCGCAAAGGCTGAAAAAATAGATGTTGTTATTATGGACCCGCTAAGAACAGGAAACACAGAAAAATTTATCTCATCAGTTGTAAGACTCTCACAATAATCTGTATGATAGGCAGAAATGCTTTGTTATAAAAAATAAGTAATTAAACAGGAGTGTATATACATCAAAGGTACAATGGAGGAACATTATGAAAAAATGTAAAATGCTTTTAATTATTCTTGCAGCATTGGTTTTAGCTGGCTGTAATGGCAGTAAAATTGTTGATGAGAGAGGCGAAACTGAAAGTGTAACAGCCGCAGAGAATACAACTACAGACAAAGATCCTGACGCTGCAGTAGAGGCAGAATTTTATGATGATGCCAGAGGAGGAATATCTGTAGAATGTATGGAAATGGTTGACGGAGAATTAAAATACGGAATTGTAGATAGTGAAATGGGAATATCAGTAACTGACGGAGAGGTAAAGCTTCGAGTAAAAATTAGTGGTGAATACAGCTTTGAGGGGCAGCTGCTCAATAATGAAAATACATATAATTTGTATTTGTATCATAATGGTAATCTGCATAAGTTTAACTACGAGGATAGTGATACCTATATGTATACTAAAAAGGTTAAAAATGGTGAAGACTTAAATATGGAAATATCCTTTAAGACTGCAGATGAAATAACAAGCTATAAAATCTTTTGCATTGTTTATAATGACAAGGATATGTTAGGTGAGAATGCAGAGCATAATAGAGAGTACAGCTTGAATAGTCAGGGATTATATATTTATTGTCAGGATTTTGTACTCGATTTATCTGAAAACACACAGCTGGATAATGAGAAGGAAGGCCTTGAGGTGTGTACAGAATATAATGCAGAAAATACCAAGGATAAGTTGGTTGATGAGCTTAAAGCTTGTAAATCTCTTGTATATGGAGTAAATGCACAGGACGAATTTGTATATAAGGCTAATGACGGAAAATACAAATTTGGAGCTGTAAGAATGAGTGAAGATCAAGATTATGTGGACAACTACAGCACATTTATTGTTTGCGATGACAAGCTTGTGCCTGCCTTTGACGGAAAGCCTATTTTAAATTATAAGGGAAAGGGAGATATAGTAGTAACAAAGGATATAGACTTAAATATGTCTAAGGGAGAGCATATGGTTTATTCTGTTACAATAGCAGATAAAGGAGATAGCTATCGCTCCAGATATGTGCATTTCAATGTAGAATAATAGAAGTTATGGTGGAAACGCAGACAATATATAAAGATAAAATGGAGAAGCAATATGAAAAAATATATTTTGGGAATACTTGTATGTGTAAGTATTTTTATAAGTGGTTGCTCTGGCAATAAGGATAACAAGGGGAATTTAGTAACCAATTATTTTAATGGTACAGGCGAGCTTCATTCATATAGCCAGTTAAACAGAACTCCGGTGCTTTATGATGATAATTGTAAGTATATAAAGAAGTTAAATTATTATTGTATTGACGGTGATAATGCGTATTCTATTTGTACTGATGCCTCCTGCAAGCACGAAGACACCAGTTGTATTGCCAATGGGGAAAATACATATTTTGTAGTTAATGATACTCTGTATTGCTCTGACAGACAGATAATTAACTGTGATACAAAAAAGGTGGTATATGAAAATAAGCTTCCAAAGGAATATTTGGATAATAAGGAAATAACCTATGAAAATAATATAGATGAAGTAAAGATAATTGATGATAAATTTATTGTACTTAGAGAGGGCGGTTATTGTATGGTGCTTGACACCAGCTTTAATGAGATTACATATTTTAATGATATTTCTAAAAGTATATGGTTTAGTTTAGAGGAAAATGATTTATATTTCTTAAACAAATATTATAAAATCGAAAGGGTAAGTCTTGCTGACGGAAATAGTGAGTATATAGATTTAGGAGTGTCCTATATAATATCGGCGTGTGATGATGAAAACTACTATTTCGTACAGGATAGATATAAAGATTTATATCGAATAGATAAGAAGACTAAAGAAAAAAAGAAGATTGATACAGAGGTTGGAGATTTTGTTGTAGTAGATAAATACTTATATTATTCAAAGGATAAGGAAGACGGTACTTTAACCCAGATAATAAGTGATACTGATGGAAATATTATTAATGAAATAAATGCCCTGGAGGAATTTGGAGGAGATTTGAATATGTATACCATAAGCTATTATGATGGAAAAATATATTGTGGTATATTAGAAAGGGAGGATAAAACATACATTATAGAAATGTCATTAGACGGCTCGGAGATTAAGAAATATGAAGTACGAGATTAAAAAAATAGTTAAAAATAAAGTATTAATAATATTGTTCCTTGCAACTGTGGCTGTTAGTATATTTGTATCCTTAAGACATTTATCCTACAATGAAGACGATGTCAAGGTATATGAAAATCCATCAAGTGAAAGCTACAAATATAAGCTGGATTACTACGATTCCGTCAATGAATATAGAGAAAAGGTTTGCAGAATAGCAGACAGACTTAAAAATTCATCAGATGAATATGTAGCTGCTCTTAATAGTGAGCTTAAGAATAGTTATCAGGAGCAGTTATCCTTTGTTACAGTTTTTTATACAACCTTTATTGCAAAGTCTATGTGGAACAGTTCGGATATAGGAACACTTTTTTTCCTTGTGTTCTTTTTAAGTTTTGTGGCACAGATGTTTTTTTCAGATGTATCTACTAATATGATATGTATGCTTAGAACTACATATAAGACTAAGAAAATATTTTGGAATAAGCTAAAATGTATATTTTTAGTAAGTGTTTTAATTTCTGTGCTTAAAGTAGCAATAGAATACTTACCTCAATGGATACATGGAAAAATTATAGATCTTACAAACCCTATACAGAGTATTGAGGGCTTTCAGGAATCTCCTTACAATATATCTATACTTGCCTTTATTGGTATAGATGTGCTTTTAAGCATATTATCGTTTTTAGCAATAGGTATGCTGGTTATTGCCTTTGCCAATATATTAAAGAAAATTCCAAAACTTATAACACTTGTAATAATAACAAGTGGAATATGGTACTATATGTTCTATTATATAACAAAAATCAACTATGTAAGTGCATTAGGTGTTACAGAGGATAACAGATGGTTTACGAATATTATTAGAAGATTCACTACAGTTTTTACCTTGTTTGATCCTGTTAGTTATTTTAAAAAGGCTGAATATATAAATATCTTTGGTATGCCGGTAAGACTGCTTAATGTAACGCTTATAACAGCTATTATATTTGTAGCAATAATGATATTTGTATGCAGACATTTGTACTTAAGGAGAGATGTTAATGTTAGAAGTTAAAGAATTGTCAAAAAAGTATGGTAAAAGATATGGACTTATAGAATTTAATTATAATTTTGAAAATAAAGTATATGGACTTTTAGGACCAAATGGTGCAGGCAAGTCTACATTGATGAATATCATTTGCAAGGTACTAAAAAGAACATCTGGAGAAATTATTTATGAGGGAAAGGATATTGATGAATGGAAGGACGAGTATAGAAAATATGTAGGTTATCTTCCACAGTATACAGGCTTGTATCAGGATTTTACAGTAAAAGAAACACTAGAGTATTTTGCTTATCTAAGAGGTGTTGCAAAAGAAAAGGCTGAAGAAAATGTAAATATGGTACTGGAATATACGAATTTGTCGGATAGAGCTAAGGACAAGGTAGAGTCATTGTCAGGTGGTATGAAAAGAAGACTTGCTATAGCGATTACTTTAGTTGGAAATCCTAAAATACTTATATTTGATGAGCCTACTGTTGGTCTTGACCCTATGGAGCGTTATAGATTTAAAGAAATGATAAAGAAAATCCGTGAGGATAAGATTATTATTATTTCTTCTCACATTGTATCAGATATTAGTGAAATAGCTGACAAGGTAATTATAATGAAGGACGGCAAAATTGTTGGAAATCTTGAAAACACAGACATAGACATTGAAAAAGAGTATATGAAGCTTTTTGCTCAATAGTGAAAGAGGCATTAATATGAACAAAATAAAAAAATGGGAATTAAGGAAGTGTCTGCTTAATAAATTTGCTGTAGCATTAATGATTATTTTATTCATAGGAAAAATTATCTCTGCTATTGTATATAATGCTAACATTCCAGAAGGAGTAGACACAGACATATACAAGGAGTATATGAAAACATTAGAAGGCAAGTACACAAAGGAAAAGTCAGAATACATAGAAAATGAAATGGCAAGAATTTCCTCACTGGAGGATAGCCAGTTTTCTTATGTAGTAAAATATGACAAGGGGCTTATATCAAAGGAAGAATTTGACAATATAATGTATGAAATAAGAATAGCTCCCAAAATGCTTAGTACCCTAAGCTACATAAGCTCAAAATGTGATTATTATGAAAATAGCTATAGGGAAGGGATTTTTTTCTATGATTTAGATATACAAAGATATATGTCAGTAATGGGACTGGACTTTATTGGATTAACCTTTGTAATATATATATGTATGTCATTATATTTTTCAGATATAAATGCCAAAACTACTGTACTTGTGACTACATCATATTATGGTAAAAAATATACGAATAGAATTCGTTTAATATTAGGGTTGATAATATGTGTACTAAGTACTGTAATATTATCAATTACAGAGTTTGTTGCTAAGTATATAACTATGGATATTGACTATTTTAAAATGCCGGTAAAAGCAATGCTTGATATGAATAACTTTGCCTTTGATACAAATATTGGAAGTGGTTTACTTATTATATATGGAGGCAGGGTATTGCTTACAGTTGTAATTGTGCTTGGCTTTAGTATTGCAGCAAGAATTAAAACAAATCTTCAAAGGAAGTAATGATTTATATGTAAATCAGCAGCAGCCTGAAGGAAATTTTACTTTACTTCCTTTGGGCTGTTATTTTTTAGTGGATTAACAATACAAAATTCTTTATGGGGTGTACAGTACGTAAGCGCCTAATTTCAGGGTGGATTTTCAACACCCCATTTATTGTCTATCCCAGCATCCCTTGCAAAATACGCGAAGCAACGAGCGAAGCGTCCCGATATGCTTGCATAATCGGGCATTTTGCGACTGCCACGACCGAGACGATAGTCGAGGTAGGGAATTCCGGGGCAATTTAAGGAGAAATAAAACTATGATAAAAATACTTTTTATCTGCCACGGCAGGACTGTGAAAAGCCTTATAAATCAAGGAATAACGGGGCAAAACAGGGCATAGTCTGGTAGTCAGAGCATTTGGGAACTACGGTAATACTACGAATGAGGGAATGCAAATGAGCTGATGTAGAAATGCAGATTTTAACGGTAGTAGCAATCGTTAAATTGTAAGGGCAATCGTTATATAGTGTGCAATCGTTGAATAGTCTAGCAGTATCGTGTAAAATGAATATCTAGTTGGATACGGACATATAATATTAATGCAGCCGCAAGCTGTGATTTGAACTTATATTTGACCTTGACAGGCGGCACATTTGAATGTATACTTTAAGTACAGTAAGAGATTACTGCAAATGTTTGTTGCTACTCGATATGCAACTCAAATAAGGTCGAGTTCAAATGTTTGTCGCTACTCGATATGCGACTTAGAAAAGGTCGAGTTCAAATGTTTTGAGGTTCTGTTCGAGAGGACGGAGCCTCTTTTTGACGATAGGAGAAGAAATGGAAATAGGACATTTTTATTATATTGATGATCAATACTTTAAGGATTTTCCAGATTCTTATTTGATGCAGAATAAGGAAAAGGTAAATGGGCAGTTACATGATAGACCATGTTTTTATGCATTCCAGGATAGTAATACGCAGCTGTTTTGGATGATACCATTTTCATCACAGACTTCTAAATTTAAAGGAATCTATAATAAGAAAATGCAAAAGTATCATAGGTGTGATACAATTGTTTTTGGAGAAGTGCTTGGTCATGAGAAGGCATTTTTGATTCAAAATATGTGCCCGATTACAGAAAGATATATGAAAAATGAGTATCTGGACTCTGTTGCCAATATACCAGTTCGTGTTGATGGTAGATTGGAAAAGGAGTTAAAGGATAAAGCAGGAAAAGTTTTAGCATTGCAGAGAAAGGGAGCGAAGTTGATTTTTCCAGATGTCCTTAGTATAGAACAGGAATTATTAAAATAGATGTAAATGAACTTGATAATAAATAGATTTAAGAGTTGTGGTTATACATATGGCAAGTGAAGAGTCTGCGGTATTTTTTGTGTGATATTATATGAGATGTTGATTGGAGATGTGCATAATGAAAAAAAGGAAAATACTTATAATTATTGGAACAACGATATTATTTTGTGTTTGTGCTGTGCTTTTTGCGGTTATTTCAAAAAGTAGAAGTGGATATAAAACTAACAATGATTTGTTAAAGGGATTATCAAAAGCAATTAATAATTCTGACAGTCAGGCAATTATAAAATGTTTCCCGGATTTTATACAAGAAGCATTGCCAACTTTATCTGAGGATGCAATAAAAGATTTTCATAATAAAATTGGAGATATATCATTTGATGTTGTACATCGAAATAAGATGAAATCCCAGGATAAAGAAGATGAGATAAACTCAAGATATAATTGCAATATTAAACTGGAAAAATATGCTCTAATTACATGTAAATATAATGATGATTTTAGCGAAACAACTTTTGAAATGATTAAAATAGATGGAAGATGGTATTTGTATTATTATAGCCGCTTTCCGTATCCAATACAATATTTTGTAGAATAACGGTTCCTCAGGTGTGATAATTGTATAGGATATACAAAATGTGCAGATTGAGATAAGTATCAGGGTGGGATTTGATGAGCCTGAGGATGTAGGAATTTTTGTCAGATTTGCAAGAGAAGAGCCTGCGGGCTATGTAGGTATGGCAATGCATCCGGGTGGCTTTAGTAAAAAATGTTTATAACTATAGCTAAACATTAACAAATATTAAGGATAATTCATAATTTTAACTTTTAACTTTACAAACAAAGTTAAAAAAGTTAAAACAACGCTGATTCGTCAGTTGATATCTGAAATAGATAAAGGCTATCGGTATGTGTTTATCGATGAGGTTACACTGCTGAATGATTTTATCGAAGGTGCTGCATTGTTTTCTGATGTGTTTGCGGCAAGTGGCATGAAGATTGTACTTTCCGGTACAGATTCCTTAGGTTTTATGTTTACAGAGGATGAGGAGCTATATGACAGATGCATTATGTGTCATACAACATTCATTCCATATCGCGAGTTTGAAAAAGTGCTGGGGATTGTAGGCATTGATGATTTCATCCGATATGGTGGTGTTTAATCCGGACGAAGGAACATGTGAAATCTATGAAATTAAACATAGTAAAGAAGTTGTTTCACAGCAATGCAAGCAATTTGTTAGATGAGCAAAAGTGTAAGGATACAGAATTTAGATACGGTACAATCACCGGAAAATATGTGATTTATCGTGGCGCTTTCCGGAAGTGCGATTTCATCGCACAAGAATATTCAACTGAAATTTTGAAAAATCTAATTTCGGCTAAAATGTAATTAGAATATGAAATGGCCGAAAGAGGGTTGCAAATATGAATTATATAAAAAGAAATTTGGAGAATGTGGTAAGTCAGGTAACGAAGGAATATCCGGTGGTCCTGGTTACGGGACCGAGACAAGTTGGTAAGACGACTATGCTCCAGAATGATGTTTTATAATCTTCTATTCCTTTACCGAGACAAGTTGGTAAGACGACTATGCTCCAGAAACTAATGGAAGGAACGGAAAGAGGATATGTAACGTTAGATGATTTGAATGAAAGAAGTATTGCAAAAACAGATCCGGAACTGTTCCTGCAGTTGCATAAGCCGCCAATATTGATTGACGAAGTTCAATATGCCCCGGAATTATTTACTTATATAAAGATGCACGTAGATAAAAATCACGAACCGGGGGCTTTTTGGCTTACCGGTTCTCAAGTATTTAAACTGATGAGAGGTGTGCAGGAGTCTTTGGCAGGAAGAGTGGCGGTACTCTCACTTACATCTTTATCACAGGCGGAAATATCCGGTGGTGAGATGAAACCATTTTTAATTGAAATTGAGTCCTTAAACGAAAGAAAGAAGGAACGGAAAGCGGCCGATACAAGGGGGCTTTTTGAACGGATATATCAAGGTTCCATGCCGGCAATAGTAAGCGGTGCCAACAGCAATAGTCAGATTTTTTACAGCAGTTATCTGTCTACCTATATTGAGAGAGATGTAAAAGAATTGTCAGATGCTATAGATTCGCTTAAATTTCTTGGATTTATTACTGCTGTAGCTGCAAGATGTGGTCAAATGGTTAACGTGGCGGAAATCGCCAGAGATGCAGATATTAACCAGACACAGGCAAAGAATTGGTTGACTATTTTAGAAACACTGGGAATTATTTTTTATCTCCACCCATATTCCAATAATTTATTAAAACGTCTTGTAAAAACACCAAAGTTATATTTTTATGACACAGGATTAGTGTGTTATCTGACAAAGTGGAGTAGTGCGGAAACGCTGGAGAGTGGAGCTATGAATGGTGCAATTCTGGAAAACTATGTAGTAGCTGAGATTATGAAAACCTACTTGAACTGTGGAAAAGAACCGTTCTTGTATTATTATCGGGATAAGGATGCCAAAGAAATTGATATAGTTCTTGAACATGACGGCGTTTTAAATCCGATTGAAATCAAGAAAACTTCAAATCCGGGTACTGAACTGGTAAAGGTGTTTGATTTGTTAGATAAGTCATCTACACCCCGTGCAAAAGGAGCTGTTATTTGCATGAAACCGGAACTTGGCGCCATTGACAGGGATAATTATATCGTGCCGATTTGGATGATTTAGGAAAGGGGTTAAGACAAGAAAAAATAACTAAGCGTGTGTTATTATAAAAACAGATTGACAAACTTGCAAAATGTGATAGAATGAAATATTCCTAATTTATTGGAATGGGCAACATAGCATACCTGGATAATTGGGGCGTGGGCTTCAGAAAGGAGGTAATGCTATGAGAAACATTTCTGTCACTATAGACTGGAAGTTTATTGTTGCTCTTGGTACGTCTGTGGTAGGTATCATTTTCGCTATAAAAATGGACGAGACTGCAGCTGAAAGAGTGTCAACCAATGTGGTTAATGCTTGCAGAGAATTCGCAATTGCTGAACAGTGTAATTGCTAATTTTACAGTTAGGGGCATATGGCTAGAAAGTTATATGCCCTTTAACTTTCATATGGAGGAACATATGCATATAAGAAATAGAATTAATGATATAAAGAAATTAAGATGTAATGCTTGTCAAGATTATTTGAAGTTAGTTGCTATTGAAGGGTGGAAAAAACCGCTTTACGAAAAAACTCAGATGTCTGTAAAATATTTGCCGGGTAAATATGAACATGCATATAAAAATATGCGTAGAAATGGTATAGACAACTATGAAATTGATGACATGGATGTAACTTTTATGTCAGAAATTATTCATAAGTGTCCAGAACTCTTTCCCTCAAAAGTTCAGACAAGAAAGGCAATAGAACTACTTACAGAAGATAGAAATGTTAATGGACATTCGGATGAAAATGAAGAATGCGAAGAGTTGTATATATATGCTTTTCAGGCACTTTCAAATTTACAACATTTTATAGATATAGTTGATAAATGGGAAAATGAAATACCTGATGAGATAAGGCTAGAGTACAATCAAAGATATTCAGCAAAGATTGATGAAATGAAAAAACTTATAGATGAGGAACGTATTGGTCAGGTGCAAAATATCAAGGATATTGATAGAGATATTCAGAAGATTTTATCAAGTGAGGATAGTTTAGCAACATGGTGTGATATAATTAAGCTTTATATGGATAGGAGCCTGATTGACCATGATGATAAGAAATATCAAGAATTTGTTTTAAGAGCATCTGATGCTGGAGTAATCCATGCGCATGGACGAGCAGCAGATTATTACTTGAACATAGAGAATAATTGTGATGAGGCAGAGAGGAGAATGCGATTGTTAACCGAGTGCGAAGAGTTTTCAATAGGTGATGTTCATTCAATAATGACTGCAATTTCAAATTATATGGTCTGTGGGAATATTCTTACAGAAGGATTGGAAGAACTGGTGCTGTCTTTGATTGATAGAGGATATCCTATTGAAAAGAATGGTTCAAACGTATATGTGATGAAAAGAAAGAGAAAAAATTCTTAGTAGTAAGCCATCCCCTTTTACTACTAACTTTACTACTAACAGGTAGTAACAGCATGCCTAATTCTGCCCTAATTAACCACAATCTGTATTTTCAGAGCATTTTACCATAACCCCAGCATCTCTTGTAAAACAGGGCATTCCGGGACAAATCAAGGAGAAACAAAACTATGATAAAAGTACTTTTCATCTGCCACGGCACTCCGGTTTTATGATAATGCATATCTTCGCAGACTGGGGCAATACAGGGCAGAATATGGCAGAATGCCTTGGAATTACTACGGTTTTGACTACTAAGGCTCATGGGTGAAATCGTGATAAAGGCAAAGGTGTTGGGAGAAATCCTTAGTAGTAGTGGACTACTTAGAAGCAATAGAAAAATGTATGGAGGAATATTGAAGTGGGAAAGGAGAAAATAGTATATGGCCAGTGTGCTTTGTGTAGGCAAAATAAGGAACTTCAACTTAGCCATATTGTTCCGCATTTTGTAGGACGAAAAATGATAAAGACAGCACTTGGTAATATTCGAGTAACAAATGAACCCAATAAAGTAGCACAGGATATAGAGAAACATTATATGCTGTGCCATGACTGCGAGGAACTATTTAGTGCCAAGGAACGTTGGTTTGCAAGTAATATTTTTAATCCGTGGCAAGATCGTAAACAGCGAGAATTCAGTTATGACGAGAACTTAACTTATTTTATAGTTTCACTAAGCTGGAGAAGTTTATATTTAGATTTGGAAGAGTACTCTTGTGATGCGACTTTTGATAAGGAAATACTACTGACAATGTTAAGAGCTGAGAACATCATGAGGGATTATCTTTTGGGTAAGAGACAAGATGTTTCAGATATTCAGAATCATATGTTTTTCTTTGATAGAATTGAAAGTGCAAGTAATTATGATTTTAAAAAAAATCCAAGTGTAGCTATGCATAGGAGTATTACTTCGTATTCTGCTTATAATGGAAAAACTTCATTCACGATATCTAATCTGCTAGGAATTATGATTGTAACATTTTATTCAATGGAAGAACAGGAAGAGTGGACAAACACACAGATTTTGAATGGCAGGGGAACAATTGTTGCCGAGAATCAAGGAATTAAAAGCGTAGTAGGACAAGAAATTCAACATTGGATGAATGAAGCAGAAAATGCCAAGAATAACCTCTCTGATAATCAGAAAAATAAAATCCTTGAAAAAACGAAAAAGGTCGGTAATGGGATAAGTGATTATGCAATATTTCAGGATTTCATCGATGATGAAATCCTGAGAAGAAATAATGAAAAAAATAGAGAGTAAACGGAAAAATTTGATAATTTTAATATTATATTTTTTAGAAATATTACAAATTGCTTTAAAGCAAAGGAAACTCGAGAGTTTGGAGTAAATATTATAAGTTTTCTCCAAGCTCTTTTTGTGATTGTGAAAATTTGAGTATTGCGATTGTGGGATAAAGGGATTTGACAGAATTAATGTTAACATTAGTACCAAGAAAATTTATGTTCGGGTTGAAGTTAGACTAAAAACAGGGTATAATTAGGCTAAAAAAGAGGAGGCGTCAATATGGCAGATTCATGTATTTATCTTGATACATATGTTGTTCAACAGGATATGAGAATACGCTTACCAAAAGCAGTATTGTCAAATCTTAATGTGAGAAAAGGAGAAACAAAATTTGATATATATTTGGATTCAGAAAATCAGTCGTTGATTTTTAGAATTCACGATGAAAATGGAGGTGCGTAATGATGGCTGATACCGTAACAGGAGTATCACTCTTTACAGGTGCTGGCGGTATGGATATTGGATTTGAGAATGCGGGTGTTAAAGTCGTGGTTGCAAATGAATTAGTAAAAGAAGCAGCCGAAACATATAAAACAAACCATTCTAATTGTGTGATGATTAATGACGATATAAACAATGTAATTAATGATATGGCTAAATATGAAGGTGCAGACTTTGTTTTTGGGGGACCACCTTGTCAAGGTTTTTCGGTTGCGGGCAAAATGGATCCAAACGATGAACGAAGTAAATTGATATTTACCTTTTTAGATGTAGTTGAAAAAGTTCAACCTAAGGCATTTGTAATGGAGAATGTAAAAGCATTAGGTGTATTAGAAAAGTGGGAACCAACTAGAAAGAAATATTTAGAAAGAGCTACAAAAATGGGATATCAATGTATGCCGTTTATTTTAAATGCATCAGAGTATGGGGTATCACAAAAAAGAGAAAGAGTATTTTTTATAGGAATCAAATCAGGTCTTGATCCTTTTTTTGAACACCATATGATTGGTATGATAGAGCAGCAGAAAAACAAGGCTCCCGTCATTCGTGATTTGTTACAATCATTAGGAAAAGCTGGAACAGATATTAATCCCAATACTTGTACAGCAAAGATAACATTTGCGGCACATCCAGTGATGAGAAAATCACCATATGCGGGGATGTATTTTAATGGACAAGGAAGACCAATTAATGTAGATGGGTATTCAAATACTTTACCAGCATCTATGGGGGGAAATAAGACACCATTTGTGGATGAAGAGTATTTGTATGGAAATGCAGAATGTGATTGGGTTGTAGATTACCATCAGGGGTTAATTGATGGAAGAATAGTGCCGGAATTTAAAGATGCACCTAGTCGATTACGAAGAATTACAATAAAGGAAGCAGCAAAGATACAGACTTTCCCAGACAATTATATTTTCTGTGGAAATAAAGGCAAGGTCTACACACAAATAGGAAATGCCGTACCATGTAAATTAGCAGAAGCTGTGGCTAGGGCAGTAATTGAATATCAAAAAAAGTATGTATAAAATCGCAACAGCGAGTAAATTGATATTTGCTCGCTGTTGTAGAACTACTTAGTAGAGTCATCTTTGTTTTTTGAATGATTTAGGTCGAAAAATTCATCTGCTAATTTCATAAGATAGGCTATGGTTTCATCTTTGAATTTAGTATTTTGGGCAGTTTCGATTATAAAATGCATAAATTCTTCACTATCAATTTTATCAATTGAACCAATCATTGAAGATAAAAGATTTTCATATGATATAACTCGAAGTAAAAAATTTTTATTAAGATATTCATGCTCAATATTATTTATGAAATCCCCTTGAGCATTGGCTCTTGGTCCTTCTATAAAAAGCATTTTTGTACCGCCAGCAGAAAGAACCTTATCTGCCGCGTGACGGACATCTGTTTCGGCATAGTCCTTATCTTTTAACTCATTAGATGCAACTAAAGAACCGTCAACATATATATCTAAATCACTGATTTCACGACCTGATGCACCGCTTTGATTAACAGGGTGTACCTCAACGGTAGCGTTTGGTTCGTTGTACATGAGATGATATGTTCCGGCAACGAGAAGGGTAAGGATTTCCCCTTCATAACTGTGCTCTAGGGCTTTTTCCATATATGCCATAAGATGCGCAGGGAGATTTGCATTTTTTTCTATAGTGAAAGTTATCATAGTTGATTTTGCATTTTTTATATTTATTAGCTTCGAAAGTAAATATATTAAACATTCGTAAGCATCTGTTGATGTAGTAATAAGAGGAAGGTTGTCACAAAGAGAATTAAGGATAGTCTGATCATTGCCGCGCCTTACAGCGTTTGTTTTTGAAAGTTCTGGAAAACGAGCAGGTTTATTTAAAAATGGTTCATTTGAGCCACCTAATGCCTTGTCGAGTACCTCCATTTCAAAAGGCACAATTACTTTATGGCAAATTGTTCTTGCATCATATGCACCTGGCAATTCGGATTTTTTTTGTAAACATAAAGTATTAATACTTTCATCAGTTGCTTTTGCAAGTATAGCTGTAAATAACACATATTTATATGTAAGATGGGTATTATCAATTACAAAATCAATAAAATCCTTGTGCTCACATGTTGGATTGATAGTCCGTTGAGCATCGATATATGCGGCATTAAGTTTGTCTGAAGCATTTTCTTTTAATCCCATTATAAGTTTCCTCCTGCTATTTGAATGATTATTGGCTGTATAAAGCCATGAGTATACATGCGGAAATAAAGTATATAAATCTATTTAAATCACACATTATTATATCAGAAAATAAAAGCATTTAATAGAGTGAATCAGTAGTTGATACAATATAAAATTATTTGGGATAGCTGGGGGCATCCAAATCTCTACGCCCTTTCTTCCTGAAGAACGATGACCCCCTTCGTGCGAATTTTCGCAGAATTAAACAGAGGGGATACCCACAAAAGTCAGTTTATGTGAAAATATCCGCAGAATACCGTTGCTAAAGCCGATTTTGTTTTGCCGGATAGTATCGAAATACGAAGAAAAAACATGTAAAAAACAGCATAAAAATCACAGTTTTTCTGCGTGCATTTTGGCAGAAATATAATCCGAATTGTCTTGCTATTCTGTGCCATCAGAGTGATATATGTACTACCGAATAAAGAAAGGCGGGTACATATTATGAGGAATGAAATTAGATTTACATTGAAATCAAAGCAGAGACCGAAACTGGCACAGGAGATTGGAAACATACTTGGGACAGCACCACATTATGAACGGGTACCAAGCTGTGCATATGATATTGCAGGATACCGACCGGATAAAGAGGGGGTATTGCATATCACGGATGGAACTGAAAAAGAAATAGTGGAAGACCTGATTCGGCAGTTACGGGAACATGGGTTTCAGGACGATATGGAAATAACGGAAGAAGTGCCAGTGCAGCATGATAAACTGACAATAGCAATTCCGAAAGAGAGCCTTACGGATACAGCATTGGAAAATTTACAGAAAATCACAGCAAATAAGCAGACGCTTTTTCAGCGTGCATTTCGGACGGACAGTACAGAAATTGAGATTACTGAGGAAAAAATAAACTTTACATGGTTTCTATATACAGCAGATGGCGATGAGATTGCAGCCTACACACAATTTATCTCAGGTCTGTGTGATATGGCAAGAAAAGCAAAAAGGGTATCATCAAAGTCGACAGAAACGGACAATGACAAATACACTTTCCGCTGTTTTTTGTTCAGACTTGGCTTTATAGGAAAAGAGTATAAGACGGCGAGAAAGATTTTGATTAGAAATCTTATGGTAAATTCGGTATTACGCTACGGAGAGTACTGTAAATATTATGAAGTAGTCTACATACTGTTTCATACAGGAATGCGAATATCAGAATTTTGTGGACTGACGTTGAAGGATATTGATTTGCAGAACAGAACTGTAAATATCGACCACCAGTTGCAGAGAACATCAGATATGCGATATATCATAGAAAACACAAAGACTGATGCAGGAACAAGAGTATTGCCAATCACAGAGGATGTGGCACAGATGTTTCAGGCAATCATCGAGGACAGAAATGCACCAAAAGTGGAGAAAGCTATAGATGGATATAGCGGATTCCTGTTTTATGATGATAATGGAATGCCACTTGTGGCAATGTATTGGCAGCACCGATTCAATCATATGGTCGGCAGATACAATGATATCTACCGAGTACAGAGGCCAAACATTACACCACATATATGCAGACACAAGTATTGCTCGAATATGGCAAAATTGGGGAATGAATCCAAAGACGTTACAGTACCTCATGGGGCATTCGGATATATCGGTTACAATGAATGTGTACACGCATATCGGATTCGATGATGCTGAGGAAGAATTGAAGCGGATGGAAGAGTTTAGGAAAGCATAGGCGGAGGTTAAGCAGAAGAAGGAGAAACCGATGTCGCAGAAAATGTTCAAGGTAATATAATATGTAAGAGGGATGACGCTTTGGCTTGGGCTAGGGCGTTTTTTCTATGGAAAAGAGATAAAAAGTTTGATATAATAATTAATAAAGAAAATAGATCTTTGATGGAGGTACAATTGTGAAAATTAGAATACCCAATATAGATGATAAAGAAAGTTTCATTGAAGATAAGCAGTCAATAGTTTTATTAGGTGCTAATGGAGCTGGAAAAACTAGAATGAGTGTATGGATTGATGAAAATAACCCAGAATTAAATGTACATAGAATTTCAGCACAAAAATCGCTTGATATGCCAGAATATGTAAGCCCAACTGAATTAAAAAAGGCGGAGGATCGTTTTTTATATGGAACTACTAATGATAATAGAATATGGCTTGAAAGTGATGGGAAAAGATATAGTCGATGGGGAAATAATCCTGAAACTCATATGTTGAATGATTATCAGCCTCTCATGGAATTTTTGATGACAGAAAATTTTGAAAAAAGTATTGAATACCGAGAAAAACACAAGGAAGGTAATCAAGAATTTGATAATGAGACGAAATTGGAAAAGATAAAGAAAATATGGGAAAAGGTGATAACACACAGAAGGTTACAAATTTCTGCTGGAAAGATTGAGGTTGAAAGTGTAGATGGTAATTCGGATAAATATAATGGTAATGCTATGAGTGATGGCGAAAGAGCAATTTTTCATTACATTGCTGAAGTAGTTTCAGCAAAAGATAATTCTTTAATTATTATAGATGAACCAGAAAATCATTTGCATAATTCAATATTAGAAAGACTTTGGAATGAGATAGAGGCTGAAAGACAGGATTGTGTATACTTATATATAACACATAATTTAGATTTTGCCAGAACTAGGAATAATACACAAATTGTTTGGATAAAAAATATGATTGATAAGCAAAAGTGGGATTATGAATTATTAGATTCAAATGATTTTTCAGATGATTTATTACTTGAGATATTAGGTAATAGGCATGGAGTATTGTTTGTGGAAGGAACACCGGATAAAAGTATTGATCGAAAATTGTATTCTAGGTTATTCCCTAAATATAACATTATTCCCTTAGAGGGGTGTGCGTCAGTTATACAAGCTACAAAAGCATATAACAAATTGCCAATGTTACATTACAAGACAATAAAAGGAATTGTTGATAGAGATAGAAGAAATGAAGGTGAGATAAACTCGTTATTGCGGGATAAAATATATGTACCTTCTGTTGCGGAGATTGAAAATTTATTTTTGATTCCACAAGTTATTGAACTGGTTGCTAGAAAGCAAAGTATTGAGAATGTAGATGTTTTGTTAGAACAAACGAAAGAAAAAACAATAGAATTTTTGAAGTTACATTTAGAAGAACAAGCGTTGTTGTTTACAAAGAAAAGGTGTCAAAATACAATTAATAATGTTTGTAACCAATCAACACAAACAATTGATGATTATAAAACATCTTTAGATGAAATAGTAGATAAGGTAAAACCGCAAGAAGAGTACAGTAAGGCATGTAAGGAATTACAGAAAATTGTAGATGATAAAGATTATCTTGCAGCGCTTAGAGTGATAAATAATAAAGGCCTTTTGCCTTTTACAAATGTGTCAAATGCGTTTGGATGGAAAAAGCAAAATTATATTGATTATGTAATTAGGTTGCTTGGAATCCAAGATAGTACTTCAGAGGAGTTGTGTAATATATTTAGAAATTATGTTACAGTGGGAGACTAAAAATGCCTTAGTAGTAACCCTTCCCCCTTTACTACCAATTTTACTACTAACAGGTAGTAACAGCATGCCTAATTCTGCACTAATTCACCACAATCTGTAATTTCAAAACATATCACCACAACCCCAGAAACCCTTGCAAAACAGGGCATTCCGGGGCAAATTAAGGAGAAACAAAACAATGATAAAAGTATTATTCATCTGCCACGGCAATATCTGCCGTTCGCCGATGGCTGAATTTATGTTTAAAGATATGACCGCCCGCCGGGGTATTGCAAAGGAGTTTGAGATTGCCTCCGCGGCGACGAGTACGGAAGAGATATGGAACGGAGTGGGGAATCCGGTGTACCCGCCGGCGAAAGCCGAGCTGGCAAGGCACGGGATTGGATGTGAGGGTAAGAGAGCGGTGCAGCTTAAGAGGGAGGATTACGACCATTATGACTGGCTGATCGGGATGGATTCGATGAATATGAGGAATATTGAGAGGATGACCGGGCATAAGGGCGGCAAAATCCGTAAGCTGCTGACGTTTGCGGGAGAGGACGGAGATGTTGCGGACCCGTGGTATACTGGGGATTTTGGCAGGACGTGGAGAGATATTGAGAGAGGACTGGATGGATTTCTTAAATATCTGGGGTTTGAATGAAGATATTTTGCAGAAATGAAACCGCGCAATCCTTGACAAATCGTGCGTTTCTGTTTAATATTTAGCTTATGAATTTTTATATTAATATGAGCCGTCATATATAGGAGGCAGATATGGCTAATACTACAACATATAATCCTAAATCAATCGAGCCGAAGTGGCAGAAGTACTGGGAAGAGAACCAGACTTTTAAGACTGATGTATGGGATTTTTCCAAACCTAAATTCTACGCACTTGACATGTTCCCGTACCCGTCGGGAGTAGGTCTTCACGCAGGACATCCGGAAGGATATACCGCGACAGACATTGTGTCACGTATGAAGAGAATGCAGGGATATAATGTTTTACATCCGATGGGATATGACTCATTTGGACTTCCGGCAGAGCAGTATGCGGTTACGACCGGACATCATCCGAACGGATTCACAGAGAAGAATATAGAGACATTTACGGCACAGCTTAAGGAACTTGGATTTGATTATGACTGGAGCCGCAAGATTGCGACAAGCGACCCGGATTTCTATAAGTGGACACAGTGGATTTTTAAACAGCTTTATCTTGACGGATATGCCAAGTATGTTGATATGCCGGTCAACTGGTGTGAAGAGCTCGGAACGGTTCTTTCCAACGATGAGGTAATTGACGGCAAGTCAGAGAGAGGCGGATATCCGGTCGTACGTAAGAATATGAAGCAGTGGGTTATCGACCAGGTGGCTTTTGCGGACAAGCTCCTTGAAGGACTGAACGAGATAGACTGGCCGGAGTCCACGAAAGAGATGCAGAGACACTGGATCGGTAAATCAGAAGGTGTTGAAGTTGATTTCAATATCGTGGGCGGCGGAAGTTTTTCGATATTCACTACATGTATTGAGACGATTTACGGTATCACATTTATGGTACTGGCGCCGGACGGACAGCTTGTTAAGGAACTGATGCCGAGAATTAAGAATCAGGCAGAGGTTCAGGCATATATCGACGAGACAGTCAAGAAAAACGATATGGACAGAACGGAACTCAATAAGACGAAGTCGGGCTGCGTTCTTGAAGGAATATATGCAATCAATCCGGTCAATGGCAAGGAAGTGCCGGTGTTTATCGGCGATTTCGTACTTGCTTCATACGGAACAGGTGCGGTTATGGCAGTACCGTCACACGACCAGAGAGACTTCGAGTATGCCATTGCGCATAAGCTTCCGATGATTCAGGTAATCGAGGGTGCCGATGTGAGCGAGCAGGCATTTGAGAAATATGATTACCTCGGCAAGGGATGTAAGCTTATGAACTCAGAAGAGTTTACGGGACTTACTGTTGAGGAAGCCAAGACTGCCATTACGGATAAGCTTGTTAAGATGGGTGTGGCCCGCAAGAAAGCAAATTACCATTTCCGTGAGTGGATTTTTGCAAGACAGAGATACTGGGGCGAGCCGGTTCCTGTTGTACACCTTGAGAATGGAGAAATTCATGTGCTTGATGATGATGAACTTCCGCTTGTTCTTCCGGAACTTGAGGACTACAAGGGCAAGAACGGACAGGCACCTCTTGAGAATGCGACAGAGTGGAAGCAGTACGACCACAACGGAATCAAGGGTAAGAGAGAGACATCGACCATGCCTGGCAGTGCCGGATCAAGCTGGTATTATTTAAGATATATTGACCCGCATAATGATAAAGAACTTGCCGATAAGGAACTCCTTAAGCATTGGATGCCGGTTGACCTCTATATCGGAGGACCGGAGCATGCGGTAGGACACCTTATGTATTCAAGAATCTGGAACAGATACCTCTATGATAAGGGCATTGCACCTACCAGGGAGCCGTTTAAGAAACTTGTGCATCAGGGCATGATACTCGGATCCAACGGAATTAAGATGGGTAAGAGATTCCCTGAATTTGTCATCAATCCGAGTGATATCGTAAGAGATTACGGCGCTGATACATTGAGACTTTACGAGATGTTCATGGGACCGCTTGAGGCTTCCAAACCATGGAGCCAGCAGGGCGTTGAAGGTGCGAGAAGATTTATCGGTAAAGTATGGAATTTCTTCACTGAACCGGAGAATATCATTGAAGATACAGATAACGGACTGAAGAAAGTATATCATCAGACTGTTAAGAAAGTTACACAGGATTTCGAGACACTCGGATTCAACACTGCGATCAGCCAGATGATGATATTCATGAATGCTGCCACTAAGGAAGGCAAGTGCCCGCGTAATTATGCAGAAGGATTTATTAAGATGTTTTCGTGCATCTGCCCTCATGCAGGTGAGGAAATCTGGAGTATTTTAGGACATGATGGCACGATTGCATTTGAGAAATGGCCAGAATTTGATGAAGAAGCCGTTAAGGAAGATACCGTGGAAATCGGTGTGCAGATCAACGGTAAAGTTAAGGGCAAGGTTGAAATAGCTGTTGATGAAGACTCACAGACAGTAATTGCCAAGGCTAAAGAGATTCCGGCTGTTGCGAAGGCAATAGAGGGCAAGAACATAGTAAAAGAAATCTATGTTCCGGGAAGAATTGTAAATATTGTTGCTAAATAAGGCAATGCTATATTGGGCTTCGGTACGTTTAAAGTACCGAAGCCATTTTCATTAGGGTTTCAACTTTGGACTGTTCCTCCGGGTTCATGTCTTTTTTCATGCTTTCAAAAAGAGTTTCGATATCGGATTTGGTAAAACTTATGTGCTCCTGCCTGGCTTTGTTTGAAAAGGCAAGAAGGAGAGGGAGGATGTCATCGGACGAAACACCGGATGAAAGCTGCATGAATTCATTTAAAAGTGCCGATTTGCGGCTGTCTATGTTGTTCATATGCCTCCTTTGCTGCCGGGATTATTATTGAGCATCCGGCTGTATTGTTCATACATCTGCTGCTGTTTGGGTGACAGAAAATTCTTTAACATGTCGGATGACTTATCCGGGGCCTGAGGTTCGGAATTCATTGCATTGTAGATGCTGAATATCTCGTTCATGTTGCTGAAGTTGGACATCATGTTAAAAATTTCACAATCTTTTTTGGGACAGAACCGTTTGATGTCGTTCACGATATGCTCGGTGTCGTGATGCACCCTTGCCAGAGGGGACGGACATGGCATGTTTTTATAGAACTCAAGGGTCTGCATAAGTTCGGCAAGTCTGATAAACAGGGCGAACATCTTCTGCTGTTCCCCGGATGTGTATGGCAGATATGCTTTAATCATCTGAAAATATGTGCCGCAGGTGGCGATGTCAAATTCGGTAAGCGGCAGGGTTTCAAAATGCTCCATATGTTTTTAAATCTTTTTTTCTAATATATGCAGACGGACATATGAAAATACCGGTTCCAGTTTAGTGGAACCGGCATATCGGAATAATTAGCCGATGAGTGCTATAAGGATAATGATCCAGAGCCAGTTGTTTCCGCCGCATCCACATCCGCAGCCATCGCCACATCCGTTTCCGCCGAAAAGTGAGTTGCCGAAGATTCCGCCTTCACCGCCGCATGCGCATGAAAGAATAAGAATCCAGAGAAGTACATTGCAGCTGCAGTTGCCTGATCCTGAAATCGGGCTGCCACCGCATCCGCATCCTGTTGCTGCTAAATCACTCATTGTTTTTCCTCCGGGAAATAAACTTTACACTATACAGATATGCGAAATCACCTTTTTGGTTACTATAATAGTTGTTGATTTTCACAGATATTGTAGTATAATTTAAAAGATAGTGCTTTTGACAAGTATTAAAATACATAAATTAATTAAAATATATTATAAGGAGATTATGCCATGGATAAAATTAAGATGACTACACCGCTTGTGGAAATGGACGGGGACGAGATGACAAGAATTCTCTGGAAGTCTATCAAGGAAGAACTCCTCTGCCCATTCATAGATCTTAATACAGAATATTACGACCTTGGACTTGAGCATCGTAACGAGACTGATGATAAGGTTACGGTTGATGCAGCCAATGCCAACATGAAATATGGAGTTGCCGTAAAGTGTGCTACGATTACACCGAACGCTGCGCGTATGACAGAATACAATCTTAAAGAGATGTGGAAGAGCCCTAACGGAACTATAAGAGCCATTCTTGACGGAACCGTATTCCGTGCACCGATTATCGTAAAAGGTATCGAGCCGCTTGTAAAGAACTGGCATAAGCCTATTACAATAGCAAGACATGCATATGGCGACGTATATAAGAATGTCGAGATTAAGGTCCCGGGTGCCGGAAAGGCCGAGCTTGTATTTACCGGCGCAGATGGAGAAGTTATCAAAGAAACTATCCATGAGTTCAAGACACCGGGAATTATCCAGGGAATCCATAATGTGGACAAGTCGATTGAAAGCTTTGCCAGAAGCTGCTTCAATTACGCACTCGATAAGAAAGAAGATTTGTGGTTTGCCACCAAGGATACAATTTCCAAGAAATACGATCATAATTTCAAGGATATTTTCCAGGAAATTTATGATAATGAATATGAAGAGAAATTTAAGGCGGCAGGAATTGAATATTTCTATACACTGATTGATGATGCAGTTGCAAGAGTAATGAAGTCCGAGGGCGGATACATCTGGGCCTGCAAGAATTATGACGGTGATGTTATGAGTGATATGGTTGCTACGGCATTCGGATCGCTTGCGATGATGACATCTGTTCTTGTATCACCAAGCGGTGTGTACGAGTATGAAGCTGCCCACGGAACGGTACAGAGACATTATTACAAACATCTCAAAGGCGAAGAGACATCTACCAACTCTGTGGCAACGATTTTTGCCTGGAGCGGAGCTCTCAGAAAGAGAGGCGAGCTTGACGGCAATAAGGAATTGCAGATTTTCGCCGATAAGCTTGAAAAAGCATGTATAGATACGATTGAAAGCGGGGAGATGACTAAAGACCTCGCACTTATAACTTCAATTGATAATCCGAAAGTTCTTAACAGTTTTGATTTTATCAAGGCGATAAGAACGAGACTTGAAGCATCACTTTAAGATAAAAATATAAGCGACGAGCAGTGCAGGACACTGCTCGCTGTTATTTTAACGGCGGCAGGCCGGTATGGAGCAATTTTATGGGTATTAGACGCAAAGGCAGAAACAAGGGAATAATTTCCGGAATG
>ENA-OOXM01000334-OOXM01000334.1-human-gut-metagenome-genome-assembly--contig:-NODE-334-length-43588-cov-3.596145_pt1 | contig 43588 bp, 44 predicted proteins | sample MGYA00241589_ERZ501347 | MGnify/ENA primary metagenome ERZ501347 (study PRJEB25962, sample SAMEA2042832) | human gut metagenome | biome: human gut; feature: human-associated habitat; material: faeces...
GTAGGCTTTGGGTGAAAAGGAAAAGAGGACGGTTTCCCGTCCTCTAATCAATCATCATAGTGTCCTCTACAAGCAAAGATTATAACTCTCTCATCTTCGACAGCGTAAACAAGTCGATGTTCTTCATCAATTCGCCTACTCCAAAAACCTGTGAGATTTTCTTTTAAAGGCTCAGGTTTTCCAATGCCTTCAAATGGATTGCGACTTATGTCTTTCAAGAGTTTATTTATCTTTTTAAGATTTTTCTTGTCCTGCGATTGCCAGTAAAGATAATCTTCCCAAGCATCTAAATCCCATTGTATTACTTTAATTGGCATAATCAATCCTCTATCAACTCGTGTTCTGCAAATTTAAGTGTTCCAGCTTTATACGCTGCCATCTTTTCTCCCAAGTAGCGCATATTGCTTTCCGAGTAAAAAGGATCAACGGAAAGTTCAAACGGGATACGTTTCTCTCGGCTGACTTTCTTGGCAAACACAGTAAATGCTGCCGATAAAGATAGTCCCATATCTTTACAAGCTTGTTCCATACCTCGCTTTGTTTCAGCATCAAGTTTGAAATTTACATTAACCATATCAGACATTATTCATGCCTCCTTTCAACTATATTATATGCAAACGTAAAGCAAAAATCAAGTAAAAATAAAGAATATTTCTTAAAATTTTCTTTAAGAAGGTGAAAACATGCCCCAAAAGCGAACGCACAAAGGTGCGCAGATCATAGCCATCATCATCGCGATTTTACTGCTGTGCGTCGCGGGATTTTGCGCGTATCTGCTTATTGATAACCAACAGCAAAAAGCAGAGCAAAAGGAACTGTTTGCAACCATAGCCGAAAAAGTAGACGCAGCGGAAAACGAATTGGGAGACTTAGAGCAAATTAGCACGGTGGAAGATAAACGGGTGGCGCAGCTGCTTGAAGTTTATGGGGAACTGCACAACTACAATTCCGATTTTATAGGCTGGATACGCGTGCCGGGCACAGAGATCAATTACCCGGTGATGCAGTCTCCGGATGAGTCGAATTTTTATTTGCGCCGAAACTTTGAGAAAGAGTACAGCAACCTCGGCACGCCGTATTTACAGGAAAACTGCGATATACGCACGTGCGATAACTTGATAATCTACGGCCACCACATGCTCGACGGTGGGATGTTCAGCGATCTTGAGCTCTATAAAAAGAGAAAATTCTTTCAGCAGCACAAATACGTGCGTTTTGACACATTAGACGAGCTGGGGCTATATGAGATCATGGCTGTCGTCATCACAACGGCCTACCAGTCTGATAGCTTCCAATACTACAACTACATCGAGAACAACGAATTAACCTTTAATACATACGTACAGGAATGTAAGCAGCGTGCTCTATATGATACGGGCATTGATGCCGAATATGGAGATAAATTAGTTACTCTATCGACATGCGAATACAGCAACGATAACGGCAGGCTGATCGTAGTCGCCAAAAAGATTGGAGGGATCAAAAAATGAGCAAACGTAAAAACACCATTATCATTATCTGTTTCATAATTGTGATCCTGCTCGGAGCGGGTGCAGCTGCATATCCGTTGATCGCATCGATTAACAATGAGCACACGCAGTCGCTTGTACAGACAGAATATGCGGAAAAGCTTCAGCAACTCGACACCTCGGAAATCGATGCAGCGTTGGCGGCAGCACGGGAGTATAACAAAACAATCTCTACCGTGCAAATTGAGGACATCGATAAAATCAAAGCCGACCTGCCGCCATACGAAGATCTTCTGAACCTTGCCAATAACGGCATCATGGGCTACATAATGATACCGGCCATTAACATAGACCTGCCTATATACCACGGCACGACCGGTACGGCGATGGAAAAGGGCGCGGGCCACATGGTAGGCACGTCGCTGCCGGTGGGCGGTATCGGCACACACGCCGTGATCTCCGCACACTCCGGCATGGCGAGCGCAAAGCTTTTTACCGACCTCGATAAGCTTAAGCTTGGAGATATGTTCTTCATCACGGTGTGCAACCAGAAATTAGCTTACGAAGTGGACAACATCGCAGTGGTGGAGCCCACAGACATTGATTTGATCCGTATCGATACGCAGCAAGATTACGTCACATTGCTCACCTGCACACCGTATGGCGTGAATACGCACAGATTGCTTGTGCGCGGCCACCGGGTGGATATGGCCGAAGAAGCTATAGCGGAAGTCGAAGAAAAGGCAGTGCCGGAGGGCAGCACGTGGATAGAAAAATATGCGGAAGGGCTTGCAATCGGCCTCATAACTTCCTTTGCGGCGATGCTGTTGCTGCTGTTGATCTTGCTAATCCGCCGCAGACAAAAAAAGAAAACCGGCAACATTGCCGGTTTTGAACAAAGGAGCGTGCAGTAATGATGTTAATTAGAACATCAACAGAAACATGGAACGCAGAATATACCGTACAAGGTAACAGAGATGCACAAATTGTGCGTATTAAATCGCGCTCAAGTATTACAGTTGTTATTGCAAAAATCATGGAAAATCTACCCTTAGTCGGCAAAACGATTACGTATTACATATCCGTGCCGAACTACGGCATAGCCCTCCCGGAAATCGAAAACTTGAATGAGTCAGCATGGATCGTTGATAAACTTCTCGTGCGAAATATGCCGCGTGTGGATGCAGTTACGATCGCGCAAGTTCTGAGAGATGTTTTAAAAAACGAGGTGAAACAAAATAGCAACGAAATACAGAGTTTATAATGAGTTATCGGAGGAGGAGAAAGCCCAAATCACCACGGAGAAGCAATGGCGCAAGCGAGGATATTGTCCCGTAGAGAACGAGGGCAAACTCATGTACTGCAATCGCTCTTGGTCTGAGGCGGTATATTTTCGAGCTGACCAAGTGCGGAGAATGTCCGAAATGGAGCTCGCATTGATCCGCCGCAGACAAAAAAAGAAAACCGGCAACATTGCCGGTTCTGAAAGGAAGTGATAGAATGCCAAACGCTTATATAGAGCTGATTGATAGCCTGATTTTACAGCGGCAAGCACTTAAAATATCGCAGCGCGAATTAGCTTCTGCCGCCGGAGTTTCGTGGACGGAGGTTGCACTCATGGAGCAGAAAAAGCACATGGTACAGCTCCGGGCACTGCTGCGGATAGCAGCCGCGCTAAACTGCAAACTGGTGGCCGTGAGTGTCGAATAAAAACATTGCCATATAAGGTGATTTCCGGTAGAATAAAAACGAACTGCAATATGCGGTTCGGGTGCTGCCATAAAACGGTGGACGGTTTGGCCCTCAGATGCGGATTTTCCGCACCGTGTGAGGGACGTTTCTTGAATATGAAAAATCCCTCAATCCGACACGGAGAGAGGGATGATACCATGAGTGATTTTGAAATCTTATCTTTAGTCATCATGACCGCAGGATTGATCGTTCAAATCCTCATCTACATAAAAAAGAAATGAGCCGCCCATACTTCCCAAAGTCGTCGGCTCATTTCTTTGAGTAACACTGAGGGCTAACCGTTCATCGGCAGCACTCTTTCTATCTACAAGTATAAACGACCTGTGAGGGAATGTCAAGAATGAACTGTTTCAAAAGTTATACCTTTTGATTCAATGTATATTCATGTGTCAAAAGATATACTTTTGTAGTTTTGAAATGTAGCAAAACTATTTGGTATCTTTTGGCACGTTTTTGGTTAGGGAGGTATTCAATGATTATTTTCTATGCCCGGTGTTCTACCGCAGAGCAAAACGAGGCGCGACAGCTGGGAGATGCACATGCTTGCCATGCAGAGAAGATCTACATAGATAAAGCATCCGGCAAAAACAGAGATCGTCCGCAGCTTGAAGCTATGATAAGCTTCGCCCGGGAAGGTGATAAAGTCATCTGTTCGGATATATCCAGAATTGCACGCAACACGCGCGATCTACTTACCATTATAGACGAGCTGCAAAAGAAAGGTGTTGCTTTCCAAAGTCTGAAGGAGTCAATCGACACCTCTACCCCGCAAGGTCAATTTATGCTGACCGTATTCGGAGCATTGGCGCAGCTTGAGCGCGATTGCATCCGGCAGCGTACTGAAGAAGGGCGCCGCATTGCGATGCAGGAAGGTCGGATCACCGGGCGGCCGAAAGTGCAAGTCGACAAGAAACAGTTTCTGCAAGTCTGTGTAAAATGGCGTGCTCACGAAATTACAGCCGTAGAGGCACAGAGACTTACAGGACTTACAAGCAGCACGTTTTATCGGCATGTAAAAGAAATGAAAATTTAATTATCACTTGTTATCGAAATGATTTTATGATAGTATTAAAATAACGATAAAGATATATTCAATTTCAGACAAAAGTTGCACTTTATGCAGCTGAAATAAAATCAAAGCGAGAGGAAGTAAAATCATGAAGATGAAAAAAACGTTTGCGTGTCTTCTGGCCGTTCTGTTGATCTGCGGTATTATGCCGACAGGTGTATTTGCGGATGAGACTTCTGACGGAGAAACCACAGACGAACCGCGTTACAAAGTGGCTATTCAGTTGACTGACTCAGAAACGGATTTCACGGACAGTAATCCGTATTACAGCCTTGAGGGCTCTGTGTACGACATTTACAAGGATGTAGCCGATCCGGACAATTATTCGTATTGGGAACAGGAGCCATACGCAACAACGCAAGCTACAGATGCAAACGGTTACTGCGAGGTTCCTGGTGGATTGCCGGGCGGAAATTATGTTGCGATTATGCGCACAAGAGCAACGGGGTATCGCTACGATCGGAATCATTACGTTTTTGGAATCACGGATAAGGATGTTCTCTTAACCGCTACAGTAAAGCCCAGTTCGATTACCATGAACATCTACAAAAACGACCGTGATTACGGCACAGCAGCCGGTGATGCAACGCTTGGCGGCGCAGTTTATCGCGTATACTATCCGCAGGGTACAGGTGAAACCTATAGCGACATTACGACCGACGAAACCGGTTTTGCTATGGTGGAAAATATGCCTTTCGGACAAATCCGTGTGCAGGAAATCACAGCGCCGACCGGCTACAAGCTGGACCCGATTGTACACACGTATAATATCACATCCGGCGGTAATGAAGAACCTTTTGTTCTTGACAATTTCAGTCTCAGAGATGAAGTTATCAAAGGTAAGATTGCTATAAAAACGCAGTCTGACATTGCGGTGCTGTCGCTCGATACGCTTGACGCACAGGATCGCAAATTCGAGGTTTACCTTGCATCCGCCGGAAACTACAACGATGCAAAAGAAACCGAGCGTGACATCGTAACCGTCGATGAGAATGGCACGGCACTTACGAAGCTTCTCCCTTACGGCACATATACCGTGCGTGAGATCGGCGAAGACGGCGAAGTGCTGTCCGATAGCTTCAATGCTTCCATCATCGAAGATAAAACCTATGTATACACGTCCGACGGAGAGCTGGAAGAAAAGCCCGAGAGCACAGCAACACCGGCACCTACGGCAGCACCTACGGCAGCACCCACGGCAGCACCTACGGCAACACCTACGGCAACACCTACGGCAGCACCCACAGCGGTTCCTACAGCAACGCCTACGCCGACATCTTCCATGCCGAAAACCGGCAGTGACAACACGGTCGTTTATGCTGCAATCATGATCCTGATGATCTCCGCAGCGGCTATGAGCGTTATTATTTATCGTAAGCACCGCAATGTAAAATAAAATATCTCCCATACGCAGCGTAAGCAGGTGCCGATAATTCAGCACCTGCTTTTTGCATACTTGATTTGAAGAAAGTCTCGCGCTATAATTTAACTGAGGAGCTGATTTACATGAAAAAGAAAATCACAGCTATTTTAATGACAGCAGCATTGATGCTTACCATGGCGGCGTGTGCGGGCAACAGTACAGCGGATACCGGCGTTGAAAGCTCTGCATCCAGTGCAGTGAGCAGCAAGCCGGTTTCGAACACAAGCTCCACGGCCGCAAGCAGCGCCAAGCCGAGTGCATCGGCGAAGCCTACGGCTACTCCCTCTGCCGGTGCTGCGGCAACGGTCAAGCCTACCGCAACGCCGAAACCGGAGAGTAAAACCGAAAGCAGCACGGCAGGTAAAGCGAGCGCGACGGCTACACCGAAACCGGCAGCAACCGCAAAACCGAGCAGCTCCCATACTTCTAACAGCAAGCCTTCCGGCAGTGCGGCCAGACCTACGCCCGCACCGACTGCGAAGCCGACAGCTGCACCCACCGCAGCTCCGACAGCTAAGCCTACGGCAGCTCCTACCGCAGCACCAACAGCCGTGCCCACTGCGACGCCGAAGCCCAAGGAAAAGGTTTGGGTGGTAGATGTGCCAGCTAAACCTGCTCAAGAAGAACAAGGCCATTGGGAAGAAGCAGGTCATTGGAAGAGCGATTGGGTGTATCAGTGCAATGGCTGTGGAGCTCAGTTTGCAACGACAGATGCTTTCTGGGCTCATTCAGATGCTAACTGGGATGAGGACGGAAACAACTACCATGGTGGTTACTCCATGGTTTCTGGTGAAAAATACTGGGTTAAAGACGGTGAGTATTGGGTTGTAGATGTTCCCGCTCAAGCCGCACAACCTGAACAAGGTCACTGGGAATATAGATAAGGATCAAATAAAGTGAATATTGCAGAATGAAGCACTCGATTTTACATTGAGTGCTTTTTTACTGCTCAAATTCAAGCCGTGTCATTTTATATGCGGCTTTTTTCATATAGAAAAATCTTTGAAAGGAAGCAAAAAAATGAAAAAGAAGCTCAAAAAGTCACTTGCATGTCTGCTTGCAGCGCTGCTGATTTTCAGCGCCGTGCCGATAAGCGCTCTTGCCGATGAGGCCGATACACCCGTATCGGTTACGGTCGAAACAAACGCTGAAAAAGCAGCGCAGGACACGGAGCCGGATGCAGAGCCTAAACCGGAAACCACGGCAGAGCCGACCGCGACGCCGGAGGCGAGCACAGAACCCTCGGCCGAACCGACAGCAGAGCCTACACCGGAAGTAACGGAGGAACCAGCTGAATCGGAGACCAGTGCAGAGCCGGAAGCAACGGCTAAACCCACTGCTTCCCCCACGCCAAACCCGGAGGATGAAATCAGTTTACTGGCGCTCGGCGATGAGGCAATTACGCGTTATCGCACGGTAGGTATCAAAGGCAGTTTCAGTTCAAATTATCTTTATGACCTTGGCGAATTTCCACTGTATGACATCTACCGAAACGGTGTAAGTTACCCGGCCTACTGTTTGCAGCACGGTAAGGGTCGTGTGAACAACGGAGCATACGTGCAAAGAGACAATTATGGCATGACTGAAGCTATGCGCCGCATTATCGCTTATGGCTACAACACGACAAACTCTCTCGGTAAAAATGATTGGTACAGCGATGCGACCGCAAAGACGATGGTCACACAGCATCTTGTTTGGCTGGCGTCCGAAGGCTATATTACCGTAGACGGTACAAACTGGTCTTGGGGTACTGGCATCGATACCGATGTTGAGCGCATGGCAAATCTGGCGTATAACGGTTCTGTTGTACGCAGTTACTACGCAGAGCTTAAAGATCGTCTTTTGCGGTCGGAAATCGTCCCGTCGTTTGCAGGAAAAAACAGCGACGGCAGCGATGCACAGGAAATCGATTTACAGCTTGTAACCGGTAAGTACACGGCTACTGTTACTGATACCAACGGCGTGCTGGATTTGTTCGATTTTCAAAAAGCAGGCTTTGATATTTCCCGTAACGGTAATACGCTGACAATATCTACGAGCACGCTGCCGGAGCAAGAGACCACGATGATCGGTGCAGGCTACACCGTCGGCGATAAAAACAGCATCGCCGTTTGGGAGGACAGAGACCAGCAGGCCAATATTCAGCACCAAGCAACCTGCCCGGGCACAACGCAGACCATGGCATATATTAAGATAAAAGGCGAAAAGCCGAAATATACGGTGACACTGACCAAAACCAGCGCCGATGTAAAAATCACAAACGGCAACGCAAATTATTCGCTCGAAGGCGCTGTGTATAACGTGTATGAAGCAAATGGAATGCCTAATCACGACTATACAAATGACCCCGTTGTCGCAACGTTTACAACTCAAAAAGACGGACACGCAACACTTTCCAAGAAGCTCGAAAACGGCGACTATGTAACAATCGAGCAGGTGGCTCCGTTAGGTTACACACTGGATACATCGGTTCATAGATTTTCCGTTGACGGCAAGAACACAGATATTCCAGTTGTTGATGACCCCGGACGAATTCGTTTAATTATTCGTAAGAAAGATAGCACTACTGGAAGCAGCACAGCTTCGGGTAATGCTTCGCTTGCTGGGGCTGTATATCGTGTTTCATACCTCGAAAATGGAGCAACTACGTATAAGGATATTACAACCAATTCAGCAGGTGTGGCGGACTTGAGAGATATTCCTTTGGGATTAGTATCCGTGCAGGAAATTTCCTCACCGGCAGGTTATAAATTGGATACACGTGTTCATACATATAAAGTTCATCCTTCTCAAACAACGCCTATTACATTTGAACTCGAACCCGCCGACTTTACGGAAGAAGTCATGAAAGGCCAGATTGCGCTGCATAAACAGTACGAAACCCTTGATGAACCTGCCGATGAGCAGGGCGCGGAGTTTGACGTATACCTCAAATCTGCGGGCAGCTTCGATGCAGCCAAAGAGACCGAGCGCGACCACATCACCACCGGCGCGGATGGCATGGCAACCACAAAGGATTTACCTTACGGCACATACGTCGTGCATCAAACAAAGGGCGGCAACGGTCGTCAGCTTGTAGCCGATTTTGATGTTTCAATCTCCGAGGATGGCAAGGTTTACAGCTATGATCTTGTCAACGTACAGAAAAATGCACAGCTCAAAATCGTAAAGACTTCCGAAGACAGCGTAATCGAAGGCATTCACTTCCGCGTGACGCGCCTTGAGGATAGCTATTCCGCAGAGTATGTAACGAATGCCGCAGGCGAAATCCTTACGGAAACACTTCCGATTTACGCGGACAAAGACGGCGCGAATAAGTATCAGTACCGCGTGGAAGAACTTGATACAGAGGAAACTTTCGGCTATCAGCTTCCCGACTCGCAGACCGTAGAACTCAGCGAAGGCGAAATTGCTTCTGTAAGCTTCCACAACAAGCCGATTGAAATCGGTACGAAAGCTACCGTAGAGGGAGAAAAAGAAATTGACCCGCTCGATAAGGTCACGCTGACCGATACGGTATCTTATATCGGTCTTGTTCCTGGCAAAGAGTACAAGGTAGTCGGTGTCTTGATGGACAAGCTTATCGGTGAGAAACTGCTCGTTAATGGCCAGGAAATCATCGCTGAAACTACCTTTATCGCAGATGCTAAGAATGGTAGCGTAGACGTTACGTTTGTCTTTGATGCAACTGGCTTGCATGGCAAAGAGATCGTCGTTTTCGAGGATTTGTACCGTGAAAATATTAAAGTAGCCGCGCATGCAGACATTACGGACGATGACCAGACGATTAAGGTTAAGACCCCTGAAATCGGCACAACAGCGAGCTTTGAGGGCGAGAAGGAAATCGATCCGCTGGATAAGGTTACACTGACCGATACCGTAAGCTACAAAGACCTTACCCCCGGCAAGGAATATCGTGTAACTGGCGTTCTCATGGACAAGTCTAACGGCAAAGAACTGCTCATCAACGGCGAGAAAGTCACAGCCGAAGCTACTTTCGTTGCAACGGAAGCATCCGGCAGCGTAGACGTTACCTTTATCTTTGACGCAACCGGTCTGCATGGTAAAGAAATCGTCGTGTTCGAGGATTTGTACCGTGAGAACGTGCTGCTTGCTACCCATGCGGACATCAACGATGAAGGGCAGACGGTAAAGATTAAGAATCCTGAAATCGGAACAAAGGCAACAGCAGACGGCAAAAAGGAAATTACAGCGGATAAGATCACGATTACCGATGTTGTGAGCTATAAGGATTTGACCCCCGGTAAAGAATATAAGCTTACCGGTGTGCTGATGAACAAAGCCACGAACGATAAGCTGCTCATCGATGGTAAAGAAATCACGGCAGAAGCTACCTTTACGCCAAAAGCTCCTACCGGCGAAGTTGAGATGACGTTTACTTTCGACGCACGCGGTCTCGTCATCGAAACGGATACCGTCGTATTTGAAACACTTTATCGAGATGGACTTGTATTTGCTGTCCATGCAGATATTAACGACGAAAGCCAGACTATAAAGGTTAAGCCCTTGCACGGCTCTGTGTCGCTGACAAAATCGTCTACTATGGATGATACCAAACGTCTGACGGGCGCAGAATTCACCGTGTATAGTGACGCAAACGGCAATGGCATATATGAAGCCGATACAGATGTAAAGGTTGATACATTAACAGACCTTGGCAACGGCGAATACAAACTGAATGGCTTGCTTTACGGCAAATATCTGTTGGTAGAAACCAAGGCTCCGAATCGTTACTATGCAGATGAAAAGGTATATGCCTTTGCAATCGAGCATGACGGTGATGCTGTCGTGATTTCCAACAACGATAAAAACAATCTGTTTGTAGATCAGCCGAAAATCGGTAAAATCACACTCCGTTACGACGAAAAGACGACGCCGAACTCGCCGAAAACCGGCAGTAGTAGCAATGTCGGATATTGGCTCGCTATGCTTTGTGTAAGCGCAGCTGGCTTGATTGCCGCAATCGTAGAGAAAAAGAAGGGCAAAAAGCCCCACCTTCTTTCCTTCTTAGTCGCCGGTGTGATCGCAGTGGCGGCAGTCGGCATGGTTGCCGACCCTGTATCTGCTGATTCGGTAGACTTAGGCAACGGTAATGTTGATGTTAATGGCAATACCGCAACGGTTACACGTACAGTTACTTCCGATGATAAAACAACAGAAGCTGCCTTCGATGACGAGATTACATATGATGGCAAAACGTACAAGCTTGATCGTGTAGATAGCTACGTCACGGATGAAAAAGCAGTGGAAGAAGAAAAGGAAGTCTCCGCAACCGAAGAAATCTTGACTGGCACAAAGGAAAGTAAATTTCCAGAGGCGATTTCCAAGGACTTCTCTGGGGACAAGGTCGTTTTGCAGTATGTGGACACTAAGTACACCGAAACCAAATTGCCTGAGTTCAAAGCTGACATAACAGAATCAGTTGTGCTTGGCACAGCAACATCGCAGCCGGAGGCTGCGCAGAGCATTACCGTTAAATATCACAGCGATGAGTACGGTATCGATGTTGACGTTCCGTTACAGCTCGATCACGTAGAGAATAACGGGTATACATGGACGTCTGATCTTTCTGTGCCGATGACTTTGTACGGCATCGACAGTGCTTATTTGCAGTTTGGTGATGCACTGATCCCGTATGACGGCGGAAATCCGCCACTTACCGGGTATGAGAGCGCATACCTTGCTTCTCTTGGCTTGAGTGCAAATAGTTATCGCCTATCCAGAGTAACATGGGACGGAGATGCCTACACGAATGCAGACGGCGAACTTTGCCGAAATGCAATCGTAACAGGCGATAGATTGCTCAGTACGTTCACGGCAGTTTACGGTGGCAAAAACGTTACAGTCCCGAGTGTAGACGGCTATAAGGCGACAGCTACATATAGTGGTACACAGATTGTAAAGACCGATAAGACAGAATATAGCATCCGTAGCGTTGCGACATACATCGAGCAAAATAATGAGGTCCCAGTTGCTATTATTGTGGGCATTACAATCGGCACGATTGCCCTCGCCGCAGCGATTGTAATTATTCTGTTTATCATCTCGAAGAAGAGAAAAGGAAAAGAGGCTGAACAGTGAAACGCCTTTTGAAGGTTCTCACATCCGTCTGGACGCGCGTGATTTTGTTTTCACTCGGATTTGGTGGTCTCTGCTACGCATACGGCATCAATGTCGGATTAAAGGGTGCGTACTACATGTATTTGCAAGCCGGAGATCAGCTGACTGCCGAAGCTATACTGCAAAAAATGAGTGAACAAGATTATGTGATATTCAGTCTGTTACCTTACTTGATCGTGGTGTGTTTGATAGAGATCATCCGTAAAATATGCCACCGAAAAAATAGAAAGGAAGTAAAAAAATGAAGATGTTTTTAACATTGCTCGACGCTACCAACGGCGGGGGAGGTACTGTTTTTTCTAACCTCAGCAACTCCTTCACGGAAATTGCTACACAGGTTACAACTGTTGTAACGCCTCTTGCAATTCTGGCACTGATCGTCTGCGGCCTTTTCATCATACTTTCACGTGATTTGGCACAGCAGGCAAAGCAGTGGATTCAGCGTATTGCCATTGGCTGCGTAATTGCACTTTCTGCAAGCTCTCTTGTAGCGTGGTGGATTCAAAACGTTAAGTTCTAAAAAATGAACTGGAAATTCGGTAAGGCGCTGATTTTCGGCACTGAACCGAGTTTTCAGATAAGCTCTTTATCGTTTCTTGGTAAAGGGTTTATCTGAAAACTAAAAGTGGGCAAATTTGCCCACATATGTTTTTCCACGAAAGGAGACAAAAAATGGCAACAAACCAAAAACCAACGCCGTATAACGACTTCATGAATAAGCAAAAACTGTTCCGGCTGAACAGACTGCTCAGTTCCAAAAAGGTCATTATAATTATCATGATTGCTATTCCGTTCGTTCTCTTATTTGCCGGGAATATCTGCTATACCTTGCTGAGCGATGCACTGTATTCGATGAAAGGTATATTTGCAACGGATATGGCGGCAAATAACCATCTACCGGCAATTATCAATTTCCCGAAGAGCTCTAATTACTATTTAATTTTGTTTGGCTTAACGATCTTCCTCGAAATTGCACTGCCTTACAAAATCCGCACTGCGTACAACGACTTTAATGTAAATCAAAAGGGTGGAGAGCGTTTTGCATACCTCGAAGAGCTGTATGAACAGTACCCGGCAGTTCCCGAAAAGGATCAGTTTTATCAGGGAAAAGGCGGCGTTCCGATTGCATGGGATAGAAATCACCACAAAATCCTTATTGACAGAAGCGCCGTAAACAACTACATCATCGGCACAACGAGATCCGGTAAGGGCGAATCTTTTATGTTTCCGACGATTGACTTGTATTCCCGTGCGGAAATTAAATCTTCACTTGTCATAAATGACCCAAAACTTGAATTGTATAAAGCTTCCTACGAAACACTTAAAAGACGTGGCTATATTCCATTGGTCTTAAATCTTGCTGATCCGGGTAAATCCATGAAATTTAATCCTCTCCAAACTATTATCGATGCGTGGAAACGTAAAGATTACCCTACCGCAGAACAAATTTGTGCTTCTTTCTGTTATTCCCTTTTTGATGACGATAAACAGCCAGACCCGTTTTGGCCTAAAAATGCGCGTAACTTGCTTAGTGCTATGATACTTGCTCACGTTTGCGATTGCATTGCATTAGATGAGCAAATGAACGCTAAGAACAAAGCCTATTTTGATAAGCAAAAAGCCGCCTTTATGGCCATGAATGAGATTGAGCAATTACAGGTTCGCAATTTCATCGAAAATATGGAATACGGCTACGAAGATATTCTCCATTCTTCCATGCCGATTCCCCCGGAATATGAATATATTCCAAGCACTAAGTACGAAAAGCAAATTACTATGTATAGTATTTGTAATTCGTTTTCTGTTATGGCAACTGCGTCTATGGGCGGAGATAAAACAGCTTTGGATGCGTACTTTGATGCTCGCCCGAATGGAGATAGGGCAAAGTTAAAATACAGTGCAGCTCGTGTTTCTGGTGACAAAACAAAAGGCAGCATATTCTCCACGATGATTACTGATCTCACGATTTTCACGTATGAAAATTACGCAAAGATGACAGCAGAGAATGATCTGAATTTATTGGATATTGGGTTTGGGGACAAGCCGTATGCAATCTTTATCTCAACGCCCGATTACGATAACAGCAGCTTTTTTATTGCCTCTGTCTTTATTCGCCAGTTATATTATGTTCTTGCACAGTATTGCACGATTCACACAAATGACGGTAAATGCAAGCGTGAAGTGGTCTTCCTTCTGGACGAGTTTGGTAACTTGCCGCCGATTGAGAACTTCTCAAATATTTTGACGGTTTGCCTCGGTCGTAATATTCGTTTTAATCTTGTTGTACAGTCTAACGCTCAAGTTGAAAGAAGATATGATAAAGACGCAGAAACAATTATTGGTAACTGCGGTAATCAGTATTTCCTATCTTCCGGTGATTTGCAAACAGTCAAGCATTTTTCTGAACAGTTAGGTAGCGAAACTTTCAAAAACGTTAGTCGCTCCGGTGAAAAAATGTCCCTAAATAAATCCTTCACGGAAAACTACGAAGAAAAGCCGTTACTTAATCCGAATGAGCTGCAAGGACTTGCACCCGGAGAAAACGTTATCGTGCGTATTATGACACGTAATGATCTGCGTGGCAATAGCATCGATCATACGTCTGTTTACAACGTTGGCAACCAGAGATTCAAGTATAGGTATGAATACCTTACTGACAGTTTTCCCAATCTTGATAAAATCGATCTGGATAAGATCACGTGGGGTGATACCTCTAAAGTGAATTTGGACCTCCATGTATATGACATTGATGCCCACTTCGCAAAATTAGCAGAAAAAATGGAGGCTGAAAAGGCTTCAAAGGAAAAGGCTTCCGGCAGAATTCCCGGAGCAGGCGAACGCAACAAAGCAAAGATGGAAGATGCAGTTTAAGGAGAACAGAAGGAATGTCAGCACAGGAAATTCTTACGAAATACGGATCATACTTTGAAGGGCAAAATCTTATATTAACCGGCTTGCGAGAGTTGTTCTATTTGGTTTTATCCTTCCTCTATACGCTCATTAAAAGCTGCGGCGATCTTTTGAGTAAAGCATACAACGTGCTTACTTTTGATACGCAAAGCAGAGTAAACGAAATTTTCGGCGGCGCTTTGTCAACAGAGTTCCTAACCGCAGTGGTTTTGATCGTTATCGTCTGTATCGGCATAGCGTTTATCCTCAATAGCAATAGCATAAAGGGAAGTAAAATCATTCAAAACATCATGTTCGGCTTGCTTGTGGTTTTCATCTTGCCGACGTTTATCAATTCCGTCAATGGCATTATCGCCTCTTCCGACATGGGCAATATAAGCACAAGCAGCGTAAATAAGATTTTCAGCGCAAATATCGTAGACCTAAAATATTGTTTTGGTGGAGATACGGTTATCGATCCGACCAGCGAAGTACATAATGGCTTTCCAGATGATTACGACTATTCTTTGCTTCCGATGGACGAATTGGTTAAAGGCAGCGAGACACCGGGCATTGATGATGTGTTTACGAAGACGCTGCTCAACCGCGGCAGCGTGGACGAAGAATTAGGCGATTGTTCGAGCGGCGAAATATTTGGAAACTTTATTTCGTTTTTATCTTCATATTATTACCGTTATAAAGTCGATATGTTTCCGATCTTTTTGTCTGAAATAGCGACGATTCTTGTAATGGTCTTTACATTTTTCAAAGTGGTTCGCCTTTGCTATGAGCTGATTGTTAATCATTTTTTTGCCTACATATTTGCAATTACAGATATTGCGAGCGGGGCGAAGTTGAGAGAGGCGCTTAAAAGCATCCTCAGCACCTACGTAGTGCTGATCTATTGCAGTGTTGCTATCAGCTTATTTAATACCTTTCAGGCTTGGATTTTTGATAGCTCCATCTTCAATAATTTTGAAGCATCAATTTGCATTATCCCGGTAGCCATGGCGGTTATTGACGGTCCGAATTTGATTGAGCGTCTGTTTGGTATAGACGCAGGCATTAAGAGTGGCTTCCATACCGCTATGGGACTTATGCACGCTGGTAAAACTGCACTCGGAATGGGTAAGGCCGCATGGAATCTTGGCAAGGATGTTACCGGTGCAAAAACTCCGTTGGATAAGGCAAGAGCAGTGCGGCAGAGCGAACTTGGCAATTATGGTGCAACTCATGCGCGTGGTAACGATTTGGAGACCGGCGGCAGAGGCGTAGCAGATAAGAAAGAGAAAAACGGTAATGCAAATGAAATGCCGCATCGTCGCGGAGAAGCATCCACTACTGGTTCAGTCTCGAACGTGAAAACAGAACGAAACCCGTTCAATGCAGAAAGTCAGAACACGCAAAGCGATAAGGAACCTTTAAACGAAGAAAAAAATAGTGGACAAAACTCTTGGAGCTTTGCAGAGCCGGAAGAAATGCATACAGAACAATCCAATGCAGAACCAAATCGCGAGCAGGAAAGCAAAGATGGCAGCATAAATCGCGAGGCATTTAAAAATGATGTGCCGGATACGTTAGAGCAGCCGGACGGTAAGGAAGAGATTGGCAATAAGAGTGACGTTGGAACTCATAACGAACCTAACGGCAGCGCGAAAGACCAATTTGCGGTTCCGAATGCGGGTAATAAGAACAGCAGAGAGCTTCAGGGCAATTCTGGTAGGAATAATAAGAAGGCTTCGGCGACGTCTTCTGATTCGGCCAAAATTGGCTTTGCTTCACAGAAACCTTCGATGGCCTCTCCTTCTGTCGAACATTCTGTTGAGCAAATGCCGCATAGAAGAAATGAAACCCGAGCTTCCGCAGAAACATCCATTTCTTCTTCCGGTTCAGCTCCTTCAAGAGTGTCCCAAGGCGAAATGCAGGATATTTATTCACATAGCAGTAACGAGCCGATCGTCCGAAACAGTAATGCGGGTGTTGAGCCTTCCAATACTGTTCAGCACCCCGGCAACCTCCCGAGGAACGCAAAGGACAATAGAACAGAGGGTTTTGCACAGCGTGAATATAAGCAAGAAAAAGGAAACGGCAATAAAGATAGTGGCAAGTCCACCGGCAAAAGAAGGGGTGAAAAACTATGAAGCACTTTGTTCCTCTGGACGTAAAAACCGAAAAGAAATTTTCGCCGAAGATTTTTATGTTTGACTTCTTCTTCATTATCGGATTTGCCGGGTTTGGCTGGGCAACGCAAAATATTGTGATCCCGGCGCTGCGCACGTTATACTTGGTGTTTTGCTTTGCCGTTGGTTTTTTCCTATCTCGACCTTCGCAAAACAATCCCGGAAAACGGCTTTACCAGTCGTTCTGGTTTTATCTCATAAGACCTCGAACCGCGTATATTCCGGTTCAGACTTCAAAAAAAAGACTCACATTAGATAAGTCCATAAATAAAAAGCAGTATCCTTCTGCTGCGTATTTCAAAGAGCTTGTATTCCCAGATGGAGGCATTTCCAATGAAAAAAAAGACCCCGACTAAGAAAAGTGATGCGGTAAAAACCGGTACGGAAACTGCATCGGCTAACAGTGGAGCGTTAAGCAATTTGCTTAATAAGCTTCGTCCTTCTTCAACTGCACCCATGAGTAAATTGATCCCGATCAAGTGTATAGAGGATGATAAGTTTAAGATGCAGGATGACAGTTACATGGACATCGTGCAGATTGTCACGAAAGACCTTAATTCGGCATCCGAATCAGACCTCGAAGCTCTGATTGCTGCATGGGCACGTATGTACCGCACAAATGGTTTTGATATTAAGCTTGTATCGCTGAATACACCTACGGATACTCGCGGCCAGCAGCACTATATTCAGAAAAAAATCGCGCAGAATAAAGTGCCGATATATGACTATATTTTGCGCGAAATGGAAACACAGCTTGAAAATGTGCAGGAGACGCGCACCGACCGTCAGTATTATATTCTGTTATTTGCAGAATCTCAGGATGATTATTTCTACGCATTATCTCGTATCAACCAGACCCTGATCTATAACGACCTTGCGAGGAAAATGAGCCTGCCCGCAAAGTTGGCAGTCCTCGAAAAGCTCAATAATAAATCACAGACCATTCAGGTACAAAATGCAACCAAAGTTAATATTACATATCCTGAAAAGATGACGGATGTCCAGATACGGCAGAAGATAGAAAAGCTCGGCTATGATCCGTGGTTGCTGGAAGCTATTCAACCTAAAGGCGGTTTGCGCCCGGTCAACGAAAGATACATTGAAACCGGATGCGGATATGAAGCCTGCATCACCGTTTCTAAATTCCCGGCACGCGTCGAAGAATTCTGGTTGACGCGACTTATGAACATGGACAATATCGTGTGCGTGATCGATATAAATACAGAAGACCCCAATATATCGAAGAAAAACATAAACGCCGGTATGCGTGAGCAGGAGCGCCGTGCGGAAGATGCTTCGGACACGACCGTAAAGAAAACGGCGGCGCAGCGCTATGCGGAACTTAACGCTTTGTGGGATGACATCGACGTAATGGGCGAGGTACTTAAACTCGTAAAAGTACGTATTTTTGTCGAAGGGCGAACATACGATGAGTGCGACAAACGCGTAAAATCTGTGCTGGATAGATTGGATGCAGCCGGATATGAAGCTTCAATATTTTTGAACGAAGAAATCAATGATTTCCGCTCGGTCTATTTGCCGTACACGAAGCAGCAGGAATTAGAAGAAGCTAAGGTTTATGCCCGTTACGGTCAGCCGCTCGAATCTATTACCTTAGCAGATGGTATTCCTTTCCATTTTACGAATCTCGTAGACCCAACGGGCACATATTTAGGTTCAACTTCACTTGGCGGCACAGTGCTTTTCGATATGCACACGCAAAACAACGTGCGCACAGCATATAATGGCGTGGTGCTTGGAAAACAGGGAGCCGGTAAATCCACGCTGCTTAAAAAACTGCTCGAATCCATGGCAGTACGCGGCCATTATATCCGAGGGTTTGACCCGGTCGGCGAATATCGGCATATCGTTGAGCTGCTTGGCGGCGCTTATATAGCGTTGGACGGCACAAGAGGAATTCTTAATGCTCTCGAAATTTTGAAGACCTCAGACGAAGGCGAAGGCATGTGCTACGTAAACCATAGTGCAAAAATGCGCACCGTTTATTTACTCCTTAACCCCAACGCCTCTGTGCAGGAAGCTAACGCATTTGAGGACTATTTGCAAGAGTTCTATGTCGAATATGGCCTTATAGACCCTAACAAAAGCTTGGACAAACAGGCCATTACAGGGTTAGCAGCAGATAAATACCCGATTTTTTCCGATTTTGTAGCCTACCTCGAAAAGCGACGTGCAGCAATTCGCGCCGGTTCAAATAAAATCGAAGCAGATCTCGCAATCCGCGAAGCTCGCACTTGCGATAACATCTATAAGGCTTTTCGGTCGCTTGTTACGAACTACGGTGCCATTTTTAACGGGCATACGTCTATTGATAACATCATGGATCGCCAGATCGTCTTCTTCAACATCGCGAACCTCAAAAGCATGAAGCCCGAGGTCTTTGATGCACAGCTCTTTTTGGCTCTCACATTGTGTTGGGATAACTGCGTCAAAATCGGTGCATATATGAAAGAACAGTATGAAACACATGCCATCGAAAAAGATGACATTACACGCTTTGAAATCTTTATCGATGAGGCGCATGAGATCATCAATACCGATAAAATTGCCGCGGTGGAACAAATCACAGTGTTCGCCCGCGAAGCGCGTAAGTATTTTGGCGGTATTCTCTGCGCTACACATTCCATTCGAGATTTTGTCCCCGAAGGCGCGTCAACAGAAGGTATCAATAAGCTCAAAACGTTCTTCGAGCTTTGCGAGTATAAATTTATCCTCAATCAAGACACCAACGCCCTTCCGGTTTTGCAGCAGGTATTTGCCAACAAACTGACGGCGGGAGACTTGGAAGCAATTCCACGCTTTGGAAAAGGCGAAATGGTGTTCTGTGTTTCCTCAGACCGCAATATTCAGATGCACGTTGAAATAACCCAGTTCGAGGAAGAAAACTTTAAGGGCGGCGCATAATGAGCAGCAAAAAGTATAAATTCGTGCGGAAAGTCAGAAATATCAAGAAGCACGGGTGGCTTAAACTCAAAATTACAGTTGCCACCGCAGCTGTTTTATCCGGTGTATTTTTTGTACTCTTAATTGTTACGTGCATAGGGAACGTAACGTCGGCTATTTTGGCCCTCGGCGGCAGCTCGGGGGGATCGGGTGAATCTATCCGTGGCTGTAAAGATATTTCAGGTGAGGTTCTTGCATGGCAGCAAGTGATAGCCGATCAGTGTCGACAGTGGATGTGGACAGAAGAATATGTGCCCGTGGTTATGGCCATCTGCATGGTGGAATCCGGCGGAATATCTGTCGATATTATGCAGTGTTCCGAAAGCTCTTTTAACACGGAATATTCGCATAGTCCGGGAAGCATTGCTTCGACGGAATACTCCATTCAGGTTGGCGTCAGAACACTCAAGTCCTTATTGGATTTAGTAGGATGCAACGGTCTTTATGATACAGATCATCTGTATTTGGCATTGCAGTGCTATAACTTTGGCCCCGGCTTTTACGACTACTGCAATAAATATTATGGCGGTAAATATACGGAGCAAGCTGCACAACAGTTTTCCTTAAAAATGCGAAAAGAAATGGGTTGGGAGGTATATGGCAATCCCAATTACGTTAATCGCATTAAGGATTATCTGGATATTGAAAAAGCTGCCGGTATGGTCGCAAGTAAAGGCTACTATTCAAATCCATTAGAAAGCAGCTATATGACCGTTATTTCAGAATTTGGCTATCGAGACTTTACAGATGCTTCAAGTTCAAATTTCCACGGCGGGTTAGACCTCAACGCTGCACGTAATGCCAGCGTATACGCTGCTGCAGACGGCGAAGTGGTTTCCATTTCAACACGATGCACACACAATTACGGAAAAGACAATGGCGTCGATCCCTGCGATAACGACTGGGGCAATTATATCAAAATTAGGCACAAGAACGGTACATGTACGCTATACGCTCACTTAGGGTATGTAAATGTCAGCATGGGGCAGCAGGTAAGGAAAGGACAAGTTATCGGCTATGCCGGTTCTACGGGCCCGTCTACCGGCTACCACTTACATTTTGAGATTTACGATACTTCTAACACGCGCATCGACCCTACACCGTATTTAGTTTTTGAAAGGTGAGAAACGTGGCAATTTATCATTGTTCTATCAGAATTATTGGTCGAAGCAAAGGGCGAAGCGCAGTTGCATATGCTGCTTATTGCTCTGGCACAAAATTGTATGACAAAGAGGTAAGAAAAACTTACAACTACACTGGGCAAAACAGTGTAGTTCACTCTGAAATAAATCTGCCGCAAAACGCGCCTTCGGAGTTCTATGATCGAGAAAAACTTTGGAATGCAGTGCATGAAATAGAAACTCGTTCAGACGCGCAGCTTGCACGTGAAGTGGAAGTTGCTCTGCCGCGTGAATTTATCCGGCAGGAGCAGATCGATACCGTGCGCGAATATGTAATGAATAATTTTGTTCATAAAGGAATGTGTGCAGATTGGGGGATACATGACAAAGGAGATGGAAATCCTTATGCACATATCTTATTAACATTACGGGGGTTTAGACCAAATGGCGAATGGGCTTCAAAGTCAAAAACTATTTATGTCCTCGATGAAAATGGAGAAAAAATTCCAGTAATTGATCCAGAGACCGGTGAACAAAAATTGCGAATACGTAACGGAAAAGGCGCTGAAAAGCTTTGGCAGCAAAAAACAATCTCTACATCAGATTGGAATGATCGCAGTAAAGTCGAAGAATGGCGTGCGGCATGGGCAAGAGAATGCAATAAACGGCTTGACCAACAACATCAGATTGACCATAGAAGTTATGATCGGCAAGAAGTAGATAAGGCTTCAACCATTCATGAAGGACATGTGGCACGCAAAATGGAGCGTGAAGGACTGGTGTCAGACCGTTGCGAAATCAATCGGGAAATAAGAGAACTTAACGAACAGTAAAAAGAAAGGACTTTTGTTGTATGTTACGAAAAGAAAGCATGAAAACCTCAGATAAATTGAGGTTGCTGCTGATTATTTTAGTCTGTATCTTCCTTTTGCTTCAAATAGGGGCCGGAATACTTTCATGCACAGAGTTCAATAAGGCAAATACGCATTCGGTTTCGCTCGAATACGATTGCTTTTCTTCCACAGCCGTATCGCAAGTAAATGAGAATGCTTTCCCTATGCCGCTCGGCCCGGAATGGCAGATGCACTTTTATCGCTCTCAAATTTTCTTTTACATTTCCATAGTTTCCGGAGTCATCACAATATGTTCGGCCATTGCTCTTTTCATTCGCCCACAGCTGCGGCGTAAAGCAGAGGCGCGAATGCCACTCAAAGATGCGGTAGTTAAATAGGAGGGCCATTATGAAGACGGTCGAGAAAATTTATGTCGTAGGAATACCGAATACAGAGCTTAGTTTTAATCCTGTTTCTACTTATCAGGATGCGAACGAAATTTGGATATTTCCTATTACTCAACATGAAAAAGAGTGCCCGGAAGACTATTTATCTGCGGATGCTATTAGTTATTGCCGGCAAAACGATATTCCGATTGTATTTCGGGATATAACGATACTGCGGCATCACCCCGGCGATACCGTGAAGCGCTTTTGTGATCGCTATAAAAGCAAATCAGAAGCCATTCGCAGAACAGCTAAACAGAAAGGGAAGGATCACGGCAGATGAAAAAACTTGATAAAATACAGAGCGTATCTATTACTGTTGCTTGTATATGCCTTGTTGTGACGATTCTTATGAGCTTCTTATATTTGTCCAAAACAAACGAGTTAGATGATGTAAAAGCACAGCTCAAATCCGTACAGCTCACCTCTGAAACTTCTGGAAATCATACAGATATAGAAGAAACAACAAGCACAACAGCACAGTCGGAACAGGTAAAACAACTCACCGAAGATAATGCCGCACTCCGACAGGAAATCAATACATATAAGGGGCAAAACGACCAAGTTATTTCTGATTTTACAGCCTTTCTAAAAACACTCTATAATCGAGATACCTACCCGGCAAGGGAAGCACCGCAAAAGACTCTGGACGCATACGAAGCCGTCCGGCAGTATTGTAAATCTTCTGCTTACGGAAAAATCACCGAAAATGCTGTGTATTTAAAGGATGATGGCATTAACGTCGGCGCTCTCGACGAAACCGGAGAAACCACATTCGCTGCCCGCATCGACCATGTGCGCTGCTATGTTCAGTCCTTAGATGATGGCAGCTGTAACCTGCTGGCAGTCTACGAATACAAAGTCAGCACAAATCCCGACAAAGATACGGAAACACACACTTCTACGCATACTAAAATGTATCATTGCCGCATGGAGCTTAATTCCAGCGGTACGATGTGGCAGATTGCAGAGCAATATTTCGACACAGCAGTGACGGGAGATCTCGCTTATGATGTTGCAGATTATTTAACGGGGGATGGCATCGATAATGACTAAAAACGCGGTATCTACGTCGAGCTATCACGGTTTAGGTAATAAATCGATTGTTCTGCGTATTCTGATTATTTTATTTGGCTTTCTATTTTTCTGGTTCTCTTCCTATTTATTTCCCAACGGTAATGCCTATCTGCGCACTCCAATCGGTGCCAGTACAGAAATTGCGGCAGATCATTACGTAACACTGAACTCATGGGAATACTCCAAAAACCAAAAGGAAATGATCGTCGAACTTCTCTGCAATAATAAGAGTTTTGATGGCAATAACGAGTACCATTTTGAAGCCTATATGCGCAACTCATCTGTAAAGCAGCTCGCTACGGAGATTTTGCTCGAAGATAAAGATTTGACCGTGGTTAAAATACTGGATGTTCCAAACAATTTTAATGAAGTTTCTTTACGAGTCTATCTTGCAGGTAAACAATACGAAACACAATACGCGAAGCTCTACACCAATAAACGTGATGTTGAACAGGTCGATAGCTTTGTTGCTTTAACTCCAACGGAATACAAAATTCAAAGCCTTGAGCGTCAAATTGAACGCTGCAACGATACCATAGCACAGTTGCAGGAGGACATCGCACAAATACAAGGCAAAATAGAAGAAGTCCAAAACACAAATGTGCAGATTGAAGAAGATAAAAGATATATGACGGCTTCTGAAATCCAAGATGCCAATAGACAAATTCAGTCTAATGAGCAGTTGGTTACGCAATACAATGCAGCTATTCAAGCTGATCGAAACGCAATCGCTGAAAATCAGCAGAAAATAGAAAAGCTAAACTTAGAAATCGACGATATAAAGGAAGGATGAAAAACATGGAATTTTCGTTTGAAGCAAATATGGACTATTATCCGGAATTTTATGCCTTCAATCTGGTCGGAGATCACAACTACCGTGCGTCTATTATGATTGTTCCGCGTGACGTAAATCACAAAACAGTCGATGCGCAGTATCAATCTACATATGATCTAATTCATAAGAGATTACACGAAATCGCGGAGAGAAACGATATTGACATCGAAATTTCCAAAAGAGAATTAAAGGGTGCAATTATTGATGTTATGGACGGCGAGTATGAGCGTCTTGATGTATCTAAGTGTGCTGCTCGCTTAGATACTGGCAATGAGCCTCTGGTCAGAATCAAAGCACACGGCTCCGTCCTCGAGGAAGCTACGGCAAAGAAGAACGTAGTAAGAAAGAGAACGGTAAAGAAAAAGACGGATAAGGGACACGATGTTGGCAGCGAAAGAGAGTGAGTACCATGATTGATTTAGTGAACGATGAAGATCGCCGAGAAATCAAAAACATACTCGAAAACGATCTCATTTCAATGACAAACCTGTGTAAGCACTATGGTGTGCGGGCTAAAAAGATGCGTACCGTGTGCCAGCAACACAACATCAGCCCGATCGCGATACTGGATGATCGCGAATACTATTGTAAGAGCGATTTTAATGGCATTATTGTAAAGTCGCATGTAACTTCGATTGATGATTTACCGTATATCACGGACAGTACCATAACCAAATAAAATAGAAAGAAGGAAATTATATGGCAGGCATTCTCTTCGTTGGCTCTGAAATGGCAGGACACTTACTTAGCGACATGACGGAACTTCCCGTCACATACACAGGGACAATTCAAGACGTCGAAAAATGCAGAGACCTGGTTATCGCTGACAACTACAAAACGGTCATTTTTGATCTTAAACAGTTTAGGGATGACTTCCATGTAGTAGCTTCAGAAATCAAAAAAATGTCGATGGCCACCCAAGCGCAATTTGTTTTCTTTTTTATCGGCGGGAGCAAAAAGACCAATATAGTTGTCGCTTTGGTTGAAGAAGGGTTTCACTGCTTTGTGTTAAATAGCCTTAACGGTCCAGCCAAAGATGAATTACAGCTCTGCCTCGCAGGATATGCAACTGTTGAAGATATTGCACATGAAGAGCCGATAGAAACCATTGCCGAGCACAGCGATAATTCTGTGGGGAAACAGATTGTCATAGCCATTGGAGGATGCTGTGACCGCATCGGTACAACCACACAGGCATTGCAGCTCGTTAAATATCTTCAATTCATGGGCCATCGGGCGTGCTATATTCAATACAACCATAGCGGATACGATTTTGTAGGTAGAACAAAAGATATTCTTCAGCTTGAAGATGTAGACAATGACATTGGCCGAGTAACGTTCGCCAACGTTGATATGTACGCAGCTCCAGAGCATATAGCGGAAATTAAAGCCATGGGATATGAATATTTAGTTTATGACTTCGGACATGATTTCTCCGTAACAGAATGGCTTGAAAAAGATATTCGGATTTTGGTATGCGGCTCATCCCCGTATGAGTTAGATAGCTATTCTGATTTCGTTAGGCGAGGGTCACAATCGTATGCCTCGAACATCATCTATAACAATAATGTTCATTACATTTTCAGCTTCGTACCAGAAGCTGATATGGACGACATTAAAGAGCTCATGGAAGCCGCGGGCGATCACACATATTTTTCCGCATACACACCGGATGCCTTCACATTAAATGCGGCCAATAATCCCGTATATGCCGCAATTACCGAAGCTAAAAATGTTACGATACCGCAGAAAAAGCGCGGCTTTTTAGGACTTTTCTCAGGGGGAAAGGGTGTAAACAAGTGAAATTGATCGTTGCAGAAAAACCATCAGTGGCAGCCTCATTAGCACGCATCGTTGGTGCAACAAAGAAAAATGACGGCTACTTTGAAGGGCATAATTTCATTGTTACGTATTGCATCGGTCATCTGCTGCAACTTGCCATGCCAGATATTTATGGCTATAAGACATGGCAGTTCAACGATCTACCAATCATCCCAGATAAATTTAAATATGTTACAGCGCCAGAAACTGTAAAGCAATGCAATATTGTCTGTGATCTGATGGCCGACATGCGCGTTGATGGTATTATCTGCGCAACGGATAGCGCGCGCGAAGGAGAGCTGATCTTTAGACGCGTCTTTAGCTATGCTATTCAGAAGAGTAGCCTTGTTAGAAATAAACCTGTATATAGGCTTTGGGTGTCTTCGACCGAAGATGCAGCTTATCGGCACGGGCTCAAAACAATGCGCCCGGACAGTGAGTATAATAACCTGTACCAAGCTGGTAACAGCAGAGCTATTGCAGATTGGATAATTGGAATTAACGGCACTCGTGCGTACACGACAGCATTCAATGTAAAATTGCCGGTTGGTCGAGTTAAAACCCCCATTTTGGCTTTTATTGTGCAGCGCGAGCAGGAAATTGAAAATTTCAAGCCCGAATTATACTATCGCCTTACGGCAGATCATGGAAACTTCAAGACCTTCTTTAAAACATCAAACAAAGATGTTATGGGAGATATTCTAAGCAGCTATCGGCTATCTGAGGCCGTAGTAAATGCGTATAGCCATACCGAAAAGAAGAAGGCTGCACCGCTGCTATATAACACCACACAGATCATGAAAGACGCCAATGCTTTGTTTGGCTATACAGCAGACGAAACCCTTTCCATTCTACAAAGTCTATATGATAATAAGCTCACTACGTATCCCCGCGTAGAAAGTTCCTATCTGACTTCTGATATGGTTGATGTTATTCACGAACGAGCAGCTAAATTGGCAGCACGTTTTTTGCGTGTAGAGAACATCACTTTGACGATCCCAAAACGTCTGGTAAACGACAAAGCATCCGAAGAGCACTATGCTATCGTGCCAACGGATACCGCCATAAAAGCCCACATTGATGAGCTTTCCAGAAATGAAAAAAACATTTTTTTGCTCATTATGTACCGCCTATTTGCGGCGCTATCCCCAGATTACGAGTATTACCGAACAGAATTAAAAGTAAATATATGCGACCATACGTTTAGCTGCACTGGCTCAACACCTATCCGAAAAGGCTATAAAGAAGTGGAAGAAGACCTTAAAAATCGGTTATCTATTAAAGCACCCGAACCAAACGATAAAGCTTCGGATGAAGACTTCGTTGAGCAGATCATTCCCACGTGTGCTGTAGGTGACATATTAGATTTGCATTCCGTATCGAGTGAAGATAAGTACACAAAGCCACCTCAGAGATATACAGACAGTTCTTTATTGTCGGCCATGGAAAATGCCGGTAGAACCATAGCCGAAATAAATTTGCGAAAAACGATAAGCGATTGTGGAATAGGCACTCCGGCGACGAGGGCCGAAATTATCACATCTCTTATTCGGGACGGATATGCAGAACGTATCAAGAAGCACCTGGTTCCGACTGAAAAAGGTAAGCTGCTTATCAGTAAAGTTGATCCTTCCCTGTGTGACGCCGTTCTTACGGCCAAAATGGAAGAAAAGCTTAATTTGATTGCACAGGGGAACTATCAGCCACATAAATTTCAAGAGGAAATCGTTCTTCTAACTCAGAAGATTATTCGAGATTTGGAAGTGGAGCTCAGGGTAAACGGGGCAGAAATGCATAAGGTTTTCCGTTCAGCTAATATTGTCGGTAAATGCCCACGGTGTGGTAATGCCGTCATTGAAAATGCTAAAGGTTATCGTTGTGAAAATACATCGTGCGGCTTTGCAATCTGGAAGGATAATAACTTTTCTAAAAACTTCAAAAAACCAATAACAACCTCCCTTGTTACAAAATTGCTTGCAAATAAATCGGTTCCGATTAAGGGACTGACATCAAGCAAAGGAAATAAATTCAACTGCGATATAGCGTTGGAGGATACCGGGAAGTTTGTGAATATCAAGCTTCTATTTGATGTATAGAAAGAAGGAGTGTATTGTGAATATTTCAGATAAGGAACTGGAGCAAGCTAAAAATCTCATCAATTCATTTTGTATCGGAGAATTTGGCAACGCAACAGACTTTACAAAACTATCCTCAGTGAACATTGCCTATACCACTATTACGGACGCCGAAATTCCAATTCAAGTGACACTTGATCTTGAAAGATATTACTTGATGCGTACACTTGACGGTCATGTTATCGACAAAGAGGAATATGATACCTTTCAGGATTTTTACGAAAACTGCCTCGAGGTTTTGAATTTTGATGATCTCGTCTACGTAACGGATGAGCAGTTGCAAGCCTTTTATGGCAATCTCACCTACTCCCTCGATAATTTAGCGTATAACAGCGACGGCACAGTAGACTTTGACGTTGTACGCGATTATGCCCCAAACATTCATGGTAAATTCACGATCTACAACGATCAGAGTAAAGAGACCGAAGATGAAACTCAAGTTTTATCTTTATCCGGATTTACTTTTTCAGAGGATGTCGACCTCCGTAAAGAAGAGGTTAAGTATATCAATGCACACTATACGGACATTGAAAATACTCTCATTGATCTTACTAAAAGCCGATATATGGAGCATTTTCTTCTCCGTGCAAAAGATAAAGCAAGCACTATTGAAGCCGGAAGCCTCATCAAAGAGGCGTATAACGGCATAAAGCTGATTCGCAACAGTGAGGACTACAAACGTTGGTTGAATTTTTATGACGGCTTTCACCAGTATTCCTTTAATAATACCATGCTGATTTACATGCAAAACCCATCAGCTTCACTGTGTGCCGGATTTAACACATGGAAAAACAAAAAAAGGTATGTTAAAGCCGGCGAAAAAGGATTAAAAATTCTTGCGCCAATTACGGAAACTGTACTGCGTGAAGTTCCTGTGCTTGATGATGATGGCAAGCCGATACTCGATGAAAACGGTAAAGAACAAACCAAAAAAGTTAAAGAGAAGGTTTTTGCCAACAAGTTCTATGTTACTTCTACGTTTGATGTATCCCAGACAGAAGGTGAACCTATTCCTGAATTAAGCTATTCAGGAACATCGGAAAAAGTAGAGAACTACGGCGCTCTTAAAAAAGTGCTTGAAGAAATTGCTCCTTTCCCGGTTGAATATACAGATGAGCTGCAGGAAGGCTGCGACGGACGTTGTTCTTATACTGCCGAGCAAATTTACATTCGCAATGATATGGAAGACGCTAAAACCGTCGAAGTCCTCATTCACGAAATTGGACATGCCTATATGCACGATAAAACGAGATTTGAAGAGGCAAAAGAACATCTGAAAGTTATTTCGGACCGTGACAGCCGCGAAATACAGGCGGAATCTCTTTCCTATATTGTGACCCATAAACTCGGATTAGACACAAGTGGTTTTAGCTTTCCATATATTGCTGCATGGAGTAGCAATCACACAGAGCAAGAAATCATGAACGCCATGATATATATAAGAGATGAAGCCGACGCTTTCTATGATCTCATCGAGAAAAAGCTCGAATTAGAGCTTAATAAAGCCCCTCAGCTGGATGTTGAACCAGCACTGCAAACTGCGGAAACAAAAACCATTTCAAATACTACTACTTTAGATGGAGATGAAGTTAAAATGGCAGCCGGGAATTTGAATTACTCTACTGACCAAAACACTACCCATACAGAAAATGCGGAATTAAAAGAAGAGTTAAATTCGGAGCTGTATAACCGTATGTTTGAAGAACAGGAGCATTATAGAAATTGGCTTCTGAGCTTACCTCCCGAGGAAATTTTATTTCACGCGTTCTCTTACTCTGTTCGAGAAGACATTTTAATGACACAGGAAGAAAACAATTTTAGTATAGAAAAGTGTAAAGCTTTACTTGAATCGCCGACCCCTCTTGCAGATATGAAGCGTGCATATGATAAAACCGAAACAAACTATATGGACGACATTCGGAGCATCATGGAAAATCACGCAAATGATGTCATCAAAGAGAATAAAAAGAAGAACTCTGATCGCGAAACGGCGCTTCCTTCTGTTCGAGGCGTGGCCGATTTTGCCAAGTTGTTTGCAAACGACCGTATTTCTGGTGCAGAGAAAGAGAAGGATTAAACCTATGGCGAAATTCAACAATGTACTGGTTACTGGATACAGGCAACAGCAGGAACAAGAAAAAAAGCAGAATGAATTAAAATCGAAACACCATATTGATGATCCCAACGTCGTTGTTGTTGAAAAAAGCAACATGGCAAAGTTCACGGTCAAAACAGTTACAACTGCTTTAAGGACCGTTGCCAATATTCTTCTCGTGCTGCTTGCTATCATTGGCATTTTAGCTTTAATATACCCCGAAACACGTACCGGGTTATTAGAAATTTGGAAAGATACAATCGATAATCTCAGTCATTTACTCTAATTTTTAATTGGGAGAGGTTCATATGAAGTTTGAAGCACATTACTATTCTGAGACGGGTAATATGGAGTCAACAGAATACAGCGATAACCTGTATTCGCTCCTAAAAAACTATTCTGTGTTTTGGCAAAATGACAAGTACAAACCAACGCTTTGGATAACCGAAGGAAATGTATCCCTTCGCATTCATGATTTTGCTTTTAAAGAGTTGACCCCCGAAACTTACTGCGCCTATTTGCAGGAGAGGATCCTCGAAGCAGATAGGCTGCTTTCAGAAATTGATTTTGCGTCGCCCGATGAGCTATACACTAATAGGCCCGACAAATTAGAAAAAGCTGTATATTCACTATTGGCTAAAGCCGAAATCGATCACACAGGGGAATTGGATACAAAATCTCCCTCTTATAAGAAAGCCATGCGAATTACCCGATCTAATTTTCCCGATTTGTTTTGTGATCTTGATGATGACCTTGATCTAATCTTTAAAGACGAAAAATACGACTATGTTCTCTTCTATTTTAACCCAGACTCTAATGCTGGCGGACAAATTGTTCAGTGCCCTTTTTCAAATGACCAGGCACAACGCATGGTTGGAAATAAAGATTACTTTGACGTTTTAGCAGAAAACACACAATATCTGTCCGACATAAACACCATATCCTTTTTCGATTGTATTTTTGATATTGCGGAACGAATGGAGAAGGGTCAGTTTATAGGAACATTCATCGACGATGCTTTCTCATATAAAGATATGGTGAAGACCGAGGAAAAATATGAGCTTCCGAAAACGATTTCGGAGTTTGCAAAAACCTACGGAAACTCATCTTCGTTTTCTAAAGAGAATGAGCGCTAATAAAAAGGAGAATGTAATATGAAATTCGGAGAAGAAGAACTCACCTTCCTTTCAATATTTGATAAGGGAGAGAAAAGCAGGCAAAATACCATTCGGAACATTCAGACGCAAATTGACGGTCTTTCTGATGAGGCAAAATCTGCCGGTATCGAATACGAACTTTTGCATCTTATGCGGAAACTCAAAGCCATTACGGACGATGAATACAACCGCCTCAAAATTGCGGATTATATGCAAAGCTAAGGCCATACCGTGGTATTAACCCGGTGTCGAGTAGAAGCTAAAAAGCCTATATTGGAAACTGGTGAAGAGCGTGTCACGAGGAAGGGAGATTTAGTGATGCTGCATCGAGTGATGGTAAAAGCTACACCGCTGCATGATGTTGCCGGGCGAGTGGATTATATCAGTAATCCAGATCGACAAGAGCAGCTCGTATATGCTAACGAAGCCTGTGCCGATTTTGGCTTTTGGAAAGATCTCGCGGCGTATTGCCAAAAGTCTGCACCGGGGAAGAGAGCGTGCGAAGGACGCGAGTTAATTATCCCTCTACCTAATGAATTTAGTAAAAAAATTTCGCCTGATAGTATCGCTGACGCCTTTCAAAATTTGTTGGAGCAGGAAACCAGAACAAAATGGGCGATAGCCCTTCATTGGAATAAAACGAAGCAGTCCTACCACCTCCATGCGGTAGGATCGGAGAACCCTGAAGCGCGTGAGAACGGTGTGACGCCGGAATCTGTAAAGACCCGAAAGCCGCTGAAACGGGACACGTATTTTGATGCGGATGGTAAACGCAGCGTAAAGCAGAAGTGCATTGATCCAGAAACGAAGGAGCTGTTGCCGGGGTGCTTTTTGGTTAAAAAAGGAGAGGTGCAGCCGGAGCGAGCGTCGGAACGCTTCGGGCAAAAGGTTCGGCGGATGACTCAAAAGAGTTTTTTAAGAGAAGTAAAAGCCGATGTTGCGGATTTGATGACCGAAATGTGTAGGTATGCCGATATAGATAAGGAATTTGTATTGGCGGATTTCATCAGGGAAGATACGCTGTATTTGAAGCAAGTCTCCCGGAAAAAAGGATTGCCAGAGGAAAAGAGCAAGAAAGCCGACGCATACAACAAAACTGCTCAGGAGTATAACGAAGCCGTGGATGCACTTGTGCAACACTATCCAGAAGCCGCCCATACCGATGAATTGGAGCAGATCGCGCAGCTGATGAACCGCAAGAGTGCAGCTGATCGAGACGGTTTTGTCGGTGCGGTACGCGAAATCACAAAGGCGTTGCAAATGCAATTTGCAGCAGCCAGAGCAGCTGCGGCACGACCGAAAGTAAGCAGCGTAGCAGATTTTGCGTCGCGGTATCGCGAAAAAAGTAGTCTTGACGCTGCCGACCACAACCTCAACCGTGTGCTCAGATACTTTAGAGCAGCGATAGAAGATGATGATAAAGGCGCTGCGCGTAGATACTATGAAATGACCGCCAAGAGAGAACGAGATGATCGAGAAGAAGAGCGCTGAAGCACTCTTCGGCGGACAAATAAATAAGTAGTATAAAGAAATTCGTTTACGAAAATTTTTATGCTAATCTATTGATAGGCTTTCCCCTAAACTAATGAAGTGAAATATTTGAGATGTTTTTAAATAATGAATGCAATGCACTTGCAATGCGCTTAAAAACGAGTATAATATAAGGTGAGATTACTTGGTAAAGGAGTTTTTAATATGGCAAGTAAAAGTAATATGACGCTTCGAATTGAACCGGAGTTGAAGGAGCAGGCGGCAGCTTTATTTAAGTCGTTGGGGTTAGATTTAAGCACTGCGACGGGGATATTTTACCGTCAAGCGCTGCGTTATCATGGCCTGCCATTTGAAATTCGAGCAGATGAAGAACCTAATGAAGTCACTTATGCGGCGATGGAAGCAGCGGAAAACGGTGAAGATATGTACGGCCCTTTTAATAGCGTTGCAGAAATGATGGAGGCTCTGAATGCTTAAACCGGAATTTACGGGGCAGTTCAAAAGGGATTATAAACTCGCGTTAAAACGTGGCTGCGATCCGAAAAAGTTAAATGAAGTCGTTATGCTGCTGTGTAAAGAGGAACCTTTGCCGGAAGCATATCGAGATCACGCTCTTGTAAATTCAAGGAATTATAAAGGCATGAGAGAATGCCACATTCAACCAGATTGGCTTTTAGTTTACAAGGTAATACATGAAACTCTTATTTTGGAATTGATTAGAACAGGATCACATAGTGATCTGTTTTAATGTTTGAGAAGGCGAATCGCTGCAGCTACCCTCTATTCGGATAATGTGGATAGAAATAGAATAGCTGCCCAACACCAATAAGCTATAATGAAAACCCCCGGAGCTTGTGAACCGCACCAGATTATGCGGACAGCACAAAAAGCCCCCATGTAGGATATTGAGTTTTAAGCGGAGTGGCGCAGCGACAGCGGTGCCACTCCCGTTTTTGTTTGGATGCGTTCGTGGTTATAGAAGTAAATATACCTGTCGATCAGTTCGTTTGCTTCTTGGAGCGTCTTTGGCTTGTGGCGGTAGATGCACTCTGTTTTCAGAATGGAGAAGAAATTTTCTGCCATGGCATTGTCATAAGGATTTCCTTTCCTTGACATGGACGGCGTTATGCCGTAAGATTGTGTTAGCTTGAAGTATGCTTGCGATGTGTATTGAAAGCCTTGGTCGCTGTGGAGCTGCAACTCCGCAGCGACTTTCTCTTTCTTCATTGCCAGACGAATCGTGTCCAGAACAAGATTCACAGTCTGCCGACTTGCAGTCTTGTAGGCCACAATACTGTTGTCATACAGATCTCGGATCATGGACAGATATAAAATGCCTTCTTTTGTGTGGATGTAAGAAATGTCCGTGACCCATTTCTCGTTTGGCCTGACCGCCCGGAACTGTCTGTTCAACAGATTTTCGTATTTGTGTACCTGCTGACCAAGATTTACCCATTGGCGGCGTCGGCGAACCTCAGACAATAATCCATATTTTTTCATGATTCTGAGCACAGTCTTCGGATCTCTTTGAATATTTCTGCCTTTTAACCACTTCCATACACGTCGATAGCCATAGGTCTTATCTGTCCTGCGCTGACATTCCTCGATTTCCTTTGCCACAACAGCATCGCGATCCGTCTCTCCCAGACGCTTTTTAAAGCAGTAGTAACCACTTCTGGATACCCCGAAGAATTTGCACATAACAGATATTGGGTATTCTCCCCGGTGACGGTGAATGACGGCGTACTTTGCCTTTGGCCTCACTTCCTTTCTGTGGACTGCAGAAAATCCTGCAGTAATTTCACTTCCATCTTGAGCCGCTTATTCTCATACTTATATTCCTGCAGCGTCTTTGCAGGCTTCCTGCCACGAAACTTCGGCGCACCCTTGGCGGCTTTTTTGCGTTGCCGCTTCAGCAGATTGTGAACCGGACGGTCTCCCTCCAAGCCAAGTTCCGCTTCGATTTCCCTGTGGTTCTTCCCTGATTCTAACATCTTTTCTATGGTCGGTAGTAGAACCTGCATATTGGTGTATCTTCGTTTGCTCATAATGAATCCCCCCTGATGTACTTATTATCCTACATCAGGGGGGATTTTGTCTATTGTCCTGTTTTACTGGTTCTGTTCACTTGCACCTCCGGGGGTTTTCATCTGCCCAAATGAGCATTCTATCGTTTTGCTTATTTTATACGACAGCAGTAGGATGTTTTCAAGTGTGTGACTAATTATAGTGATAAAATAAACAATTTTTTTTAACTTAATTATTAGTTTTGCGAATTGAAAACCAAATATTCCGTGACTATAATGAGCCTAAGAAAGTGAGTGTGTTTCACTTCTGTGCAATCAGGAGGGCAATGAAGCCAGTTAAAGGAAAGGGTGAAGATTATGTTAAAAAGCAAGAAGGTATCGAGAATTATTTCTGCGTTACTGGTCGTAATGCTTGTGGCATCGTTGGGAATAACCACTGTTAGTGCAAAAAATAATGATGATGAAGCATTCACGTTTACTTTTAACGCAACTACACCTATGAGTTGGACAAAATCCAGAGCAAAAGAAGACACATCTTCTTTATATGCTAAAATGACGGATATGGGTGGTGCGTATTACGTTACGTGTTACGGCGCAGGAGCAAAAGCAAAAAATATTCCGGGAGGCTGTGGAACTTCATTGCCGTCGTCTTATCACAAGGCAGCGAGATATGATTCCGATTATGTAAGATTTACTTCTGCTGGGGAATGGCACTATATATCCAGTTGGGTTAAGGAAGATGGATATGATTATGCTGTTTTAGTTGGCGTTAGCGGTAAGAGCTATCATAATGTTCATGGAGTATGGAGTCCGGATAGTATTTAACCGGCCAGAAGCATTTTAATTGAACTTTTGCTTCAGAAAAAGTAACGTGTAAAAAATGAAATTGCCCTCCTGATTGATCTTTCCTTGGTAAAAGGTGATCCTATGAAATCGAAAGCTGCAGTTGTTGCACTGTGCGTTTGCGTTATTTTGGCTGTTTTGGGCGTTGTGCTCGGAAAAAGCCCGGCGTTAGAAAATACAGAATTGCCACCTTCCGTTGCGGAAGAAATTTTGTCTTCGGAAGAGACTTCTTCAGAAAGCAAAACTTCTTCCGCAGAGGTTTCGACACCTGCAAAAGCCATGACGCCCAAAGAAAAATATGAAAGTATGTATGGGAAACCGCAATGGTTGGCGTGTGACCAGACGTATCATATTTTGCGTGCGGAAGACGGTGCATCGACAACAGAAACGGGCAAAGCACCGATTTATACCCGAGGCGACTTCAAAGCCGAAGTGATGGATGTACACGTTTCCGATACGTTAGAATACGGGTTGACGCAGGAAGATGGAAGCTTTACTTATTCTGTTGATGGAGACTGCACAATGGATGAATCCGGCAAAATCACGAATCCTAATTATGTTTTGGCATACGTTACCCTGCGTTTAAATTACGAGGGGACGGCTGATTATATAGAATTTCTTATTGGCGAATGTGACGTAGTACAATATAACCCGGATGGCTACCCTTTAGGCGGGGGAGAAAATGCAAGTGATAAGACGATATTGGAAAATGGGGTGGCTGTGTCTACAACAGAGGAAGAAGACCCCCGTAATTCCGGGCATGTTTGGGTTCGTCCCGGGGAACCCCGAGACGTGCTGATCGTTGTGTTGATTCAAAATAAATTTTCATACGTAGTTGTGAATGATGAAGCGGCAGCAAAAGACGGCGTTTCGAATTTGGAGGTTATGGAGCAAAACTATGCTACCGGAGTGTACGAGGAAACGGCGTTCAAATATGCAATTACCATTAGTTCCAGCGGAACACAAGTGGCTGCTTTTGATATTACAGAGATCGTGAACGACTGGTTTAAGGGGTGAATGTATGAAAAAGGGGAAAGTCATTGTCCCTTTGGCTCTGTGCGTTTGTGCGGTTCTGATCGTTATCGGCATTGCACTTGGAAATAACCCAATACGGAGCAGCGTTGGACAAAGTCAGTCGGCGGAGATGAATTCTTCCGAAGAAAGCAAAGCTTCCGAATCCTCCGATGCGGCAGAATTGACAGAAAGTGCATCATCGAGCAGTGAAGACCCGAATGCAGGGTTAACTTCCGAGCAAATTATGATGGGAGAATACTGGTATAACGATGATCCTTCTACCTACAACGGCCCCTCGGAAGAAATGTTGGCGCTCGCAAAATCTATGACACCAAAAGAGTTATATGAAAATACGTATGATCGGAAGCCGGAGTGGATGAAAAGCAGGCAGACCTATCAGATTTTGCGCGAAGACGACGGTACGCTTACGACGGAGAGCGGCGAAGCACCGGTTTATCATGCGGATAACGGCCTAAATATTGAAGTTACCGATGTACATGCTTCAAACGCATTGGAATATGGTTTGACTGAAGAGGATGGGTGGTTTGGAGAAGAGTGTGGATTGGATGAATCCGGCACGATTACAAACCCGGATTATGTGTTTGTATACACCACACTGCGCCTTACATATAACGGTAAAATAGACCATATGGAATTTTTGGCCGGTAATACGGGGCTTGCTCAATATAATTTAGATGGATATACTTTGGATGCTTCAGAAAACAGATGTAATAAACACATTTTACAATCCGGCATAGCAGAGAAAACGACCACAGAGGAAGACCCGCGAGATTCCGGTCATATTTGGGTTCACGCAGGGGAAACGAGAGACGTTTTGTGCGTTATGTTGATGCGAAATAACTTTACGTTTGTTATTACAGATTACGAGGCTGCAAAGCGTGATGGAGTGCACGATCTTCTTGATGAAGAAAAATATTATACACTTGCAACATATGAGGAAAATGAGTTCAAATATGCTTTTACAATCAGTGATTACGGTGTTACCGCAGTTGAGTTTGATGTTACGGAGATCGTGAACGACTGGTTTGCTGCATAGAAAGAGGTGGCGGTATGAACAAACGCTTGATCTCATCGGAGTTACGGCGCGGTTTTACGGGGTATGGCTTTTGGTTGGCTTTACTCATAGGCTGTGCGATCGCAGTTTGGCATGGCTGTTGCATGGAAGGGGCGCCGGTGGGCTTTTCTCATGCAGGAGATGTTATTTATTGGAACGAAAAAATGATGTTTCCGCCGAATAATGTGGCTAAAAGCTTGATGGGAATGACATTAGACGGACAAGCCAGCGTGTTTATGACGGTTATGCCGATTCTGGCGGCCTTGCCGATGGCAGCCTCTTTAAGTGCTGATATGCGCAGCGGCTACATAAAATCTGTTTTGACGAGGACTACGGCAAAGAGTTATTATGTTGCAAAGTTCATCGCGGTGGCTGCAACGGCTGCAGTTGTGGTTACGGTACCTTTTCTGCTTGATTTTTTCCTCGTGGCAATGAAGGTTCCTTATTTTCAGCCGTATGCTTATGGCGGCGAAATAGTGCTTTCCGGCAGCTTTTCGCTGTGGGGAAAGCTGTATTTTACATGCTTTCCGTTATATTTTGTATTGGCGGTCTTACTGGTCGCTGTATATGGTATTATATTTGCTTCCTTTGGCTTACTGTTTTCGTTCTACATTGAAAATCGTTTTTTGGTGCTGATTGCGCCGTTTATCATTTGGATGGCGATTACAACGATATTTTCGTTTCTTACCTTTCCAGAACTGATGGGTGCAAATCCGTTCTATTTTTTGATGTTAGCGCACCCTGCAGGGGGAAGCCATCATCAAGCTGTATCGGTTTTGATCTCTACAATTATTTATGCTGCACTCGGCATAGGCGGCTATTTTATGGCCGGTCGGAAGCGAGATATATTCTAAGAGGGAAAATATGCTCTACTTTAAGAGAAAAATAGCATCACACTGGAAGCGGCTGTTGCTTATTATCGGTATTTGCGCGGTTTCCCTATACTGCATCATTGACCTGGTGATTTGGTCTGATGGCTATGCAGTAGAAAATCTTTGCTGTTTGGATATATTTTCTTTTGCAGGTTTTCGCGGGTTTACGGCGGTCGTATTGTCGATTGTAGGGCTATTTTTGGCGTACCGTGTTCTGCACGGTGATTTTTCGTATGATATTTTGCTGCGCTTTCACAACAAGAGCACTTTATATGCACGGCAGGGGCTGTGTTTACTGATCTTGAGCTTTTTGCTTGCCGTAGTGTGCATGGCCATTGTCGGGCTGCTTTCATTTCGGTATGCACCACAAAGCTTTTATAACTGGAATGCACTGCCCGAAGACGGCTTTGCTTATTTGGCGGCGAGTAACTGCATGGATATTCGTGCCGAAGAAACGGTGCAGGCAATTAAAACGTATTTTGGAGCTCTTTCGCCGGTACGCGTTTTATGCAGCCAATTTTTGACGCTGTGGATCGCCTGTGCTTTGCCGATGGCAGTGGAATTGCTTGGAAAATGGTTCGGAATGGAGATTCTTAGTTGGATTTTGTATATGGGATATGCTGGGTTTGATGCAGCGGTCATGGCCGTTAACGGAAAGCCGTTATTATTTACGTCTCTCTTTATCTCGCCCGCGGATTACCTCTTATCTGCTGTGCCGGAATTTCGCTTTTTAATTCCGATATGCATCTGTGCAGCTTTAGGGCTTATCGGTTATTTAATTTCCGAAAAAAGGGAGTTTTTGCGTAAGGAGTGAGTTTCTGTGCGCAAGCAAAAAAATCAGCTGCAGAGCTTTCAACGTGCTTTTTTCATCGATTGGAAGTTGGGCGTTCTGCACCGTGCCTGGCGCTTTCTGCCGGCGCTTTTCTTAGCGGCGTTTTGCGTGCTGAAAGGAATGCTTTTTCAGCGCTATGAAGTGCCGCATGATCTTTCCGGCATTTTGTCTTTGATGTTTTTCGGAGATGATGTGGTTACACCCAACAGTTTAAGCCTGTGCCTTGAATGGGTAGGCTTTCAAATTTTTTTGCTTCTCATTACAAATGATTATACGAGCAGCAGCCTTGGAAGCTTCGGAGAGTGCATGCTCATGAAAACCGGCAGTAAATCGGCATGGTGGCTCAGTAAATGCTGTTGGATGGTCTGCACGGTAACGATTTCGTTTGCTGCATTGATTTTAACCGGCATAACCCTGTGCCCGATGTTTCATTATACCGTAAGACTTTCCGGCATTTATGTGTTGGCTGCACCGTTTTGTGCTGTTTTGAGCGTATCGCTGATTGGGCAGTTTATTACGATGCTTGGTGTAAATCCGGCAGTAACGCTGATTTTGCTTTCCGGCTCTGTTACACTTGCGCTATTTGTGGATTCGCCGTGGTATATCTGGGCAGCCAGCATGCAAACACGATACTATGAACTGCATTTGGTCTGGATTTCCTGCCTTATATGGCTTTTGGCATCTCTTTTGCTTATTCCAATCGGTACGGTTATTTTTGCTCGAAAAGACATTTATTTAAAGGGGGAACGTACAAATGCGCGTTGAAGTAAAAGACTATGTAAAAACGATCGGTAAGGCGACCGTGCTTGACCATGTAAGCTATACGTTTGAGAGCGGGAAAATCTACGGTTTACGCGGAAAAAACGGTTCCGGCAAAACGATGCTGATGCGCGCAATTTGCGGATTGATCAATCCGACGGAAGGGTGCGTGTGCATAGACGGCAAAATAATCGGCAAGGATATTTCCTTTCCAGAGAGTGCCGGTGTGCTGATTGAAAATCCGGGGTTTATCAGCGGTTACACGGCTTTTCAAAATCTTAAGACTATTGCTTCTATACAAAATCGAATTTCCGATGAAGAAATTAAAGCGGCCATTCTTGCGGTGGGGCTTGACCCGGAAGATACACGAAAATACCGAAAATTTTCACTTGGTATGAAGCAGCGTCTTGGAATTGCTTCTGCTGTTATGGAAAACCCGGCTTTGATTTTGTTGGATGAGCCGACGAACGCTTTGGATGAATCCGGCGTAGTTATGGTGCGGGATCTGCTCGAAAAGCAAAAGAAAAACGGCGCAGTAATTATTGTGGCTTCTCACGATAAAGAAGAACTGGAATTGCTGACGGATGAAATTTTGATTATAGAAAACGGAAAAATTAAAGAACATTTTGACGTACAAGCTTCGCTGAATGAAAAGGAAGTGCGGATATGAAGAAACCGATGAAACGGCTCACGGTTATATTGCTTGCAGTCCTGTTGGCGTTTGTTGGAGTATACGGCGGGGTTTGCATCTATACGATCAATACCCGGTATCCGGCAGCACCGCTTGTAGAGTATAGCCTTGGGGATACGGTGGAAGTAAATGGTTTTTCCTTAAGAGCGGAAGAACTTACGATTTTATCCGAAGAAGAAATGAAAGCACAGTACGGTGCGGGAAGTTTATCTTATGCAGGAATCGGCTCCGTATGGTATTTATTAGTTACCTGCACATTTGAAAATAAAAGTAATGAGGAAGAAAGGCTGCCTCTTGCACAAATGCAGTTGATGTCTTTCCCGGATACTTTTGCGATGCAATATGAATCTTGTGCGGCCGTAAACGGAGTTCAAAGCATGAAAGACATCTCCACAGTGCCCGTTGGAGAAACGGCCAAAATCGTTTTTCCGGTGGCCGTTAGTGAACGAATGCTTCCTTCCTCTAAATGCGGTGAAGAAGCCATTCGTGCGGCCGAATATCGGCTGATTCTTACAAACTACCCGGAACGGCAGGAAATCGTTTTATCTTCCTAAAAGTACAAACCAAAAGCCCTCGGAATGGCTATCCCGAGGGCTTTTGGTTTGGCTTTTATGAGTATATAATCTCTTAGTTATATTATACGTGCGTTGTATCCAGTGGCACCCGGAGGCCATGCTGGTGGCATCCGATGATATGCTCCCGGTGTTTACCGGACTGATTGAAGCGGCGAAGAAAGCAGCTGACAAATAATCTGTCAAAATAACTTCAAAACCAAAAGCGGACTGCAGACAGAGATTTCGTTTCTCTCATCCTGCAATCCGCTTTTTCTATACAGTTTCTGTTGATTGTCTGCACAAATTTGTTACTGTTTCGAATCCTGATCTTCCAGGTACTCTGACAAACTGTAATAAAGTTCTCCCGCCTGTCCGCGGGTCCGCTCTGCTGCCGTCATGGAATTTAAAATAGCCTCCTGCTCTGCCTCTGCAGCCGCAAGGAAAGCCCGGTTGATCACATGTTCCGGAATTGCCTGAATCTGCAGCAGTTCTTCCTCTGCTCCTGACGGAATCCGGTTCGCTGTGGTAAACCCGATCATGACCTCGCCGCTTCCATGTCCGGTGTAACCGCCAGTACGGGCAATGCCCACGCCGGTTCTCCGGAGAATGCGTCTTAACTGGCGGCTGGTCAGTGGCAGGTCCGTGGCGAGGATGCTCATGATGGAGCCCTTATCCTCTTCTGATGCCGCCATATCATCTTTCTCCTGCTTCCAGTCCAGAATCTTTGCTCCCACCGATTCGCCATTTAACACAAAATCTTCTGTTGCGCCAAAATTGGACTGCACCAGCACGCCAATCGTATATTCTTTCTCTCCGATCCGGATCACGCGGGAAGCAGAACCAATGCCGCCCTTTAAACCGTAGCAGATGGTTCCGGCTCCGGCTCCCACATCCCCTTCCTCGAACTCTTCCGAAGCTGACGCAAAGGCCTGGCGGACTTCATCTGCTCCCACAACCCGTTTCTGAATCTGATTGATGCGGCTGTCATTGCACTCGCCTACGACCGGATTGATACTCATAGGCTCCAGACCATCCTGTTCACACTGTTCCACCACAATATCCACCATAGCATCCCAGACCTTTCCCACATTTAAGGTATTGGTCAGGGCAATGGGTGTTTCCAGGGTACCAAGCTCTTCCACCTGTACCAGGCCGGCGCTCTTGCCAAACCCATTATGGACATAGGCAGCAGCCGTGTACTTTTGCGCAAAGGCATTGTCCGCTCCTGGCACAATCACCGTTATGCCGGTATGGTTTTCCTCCGTTTTTACGGTGCAGTGCCCGACTTTTACGCCAGGTACATCGGTAATCTTATTCCGTTTTCCAGTCTCCAGGCGCCCCGGCACAATGCCGAAGTCCCGGATTCGATTTCTCTCCACGTATGAATTCCTCCCGCTTTCCATCTGAAACTGCTGCAGCAGATTATTTTCCGATTTCGTTTAAGTATTTGTCCCGCAGTTTCTGAATCAGCTCCGGATTCTTCATGCCGACGGCTTTCTGATTCAGTTCCATGGCACGCATGCTTGGATGGCTGGTGCTGGTCACCAGAATCTCATCTGCGGTGTAAAGCTCCTCCAGGGTAAAGGCCCGCTCCTTCACCGGAATGCCAAGCTCACCGCACCAGCGGATGATGTGTTTCCGCTCGGTTCCCGGAAGAATCAGGTTGTCCAGCGGATGGGTAATGAACACGCCATCCTTCACCATGGAAATATTGGAGTGGGAACACTCGGTCACATAGCCGTCCCGGACAAAAACGGTCTCATTGCAGCCTGCCTCGGATGCCTGCTGGGCTGCCATCACATTCGGGATCAGATTCAGGGTCTTGATATTACAGTGGTAGAAACGGGTATCCGGAATGCTGATGAGACGGTATTCATCGGACATCTGCACTCCCTTCCATGGCTTGCTGTATACATACAGGTTACTGGAAACGCCCTCACCCGGGAACAGATGGTTTCTCGGAGAGGTTCCTCTGGTTACCTGCCAGTACAGGAACTGGCAGCTGCTCTCCAGCTTCTGTACC